>JACRYO010002073.1_pt1 | contig 81694 bp, 79 predicted proteins | sample 8023221 | NCBI WGS metagenome assembly JACRYO01 (sample SAMN15823180, study PRJNA655841) | gut metagenome | isolation source: fecal sample D85 from dog with diarrhoea from SPCA | host: Canis lupus familiaris | place: South Africa: Mmabatho, Mahikeng | collected 2019-09 | reverse complement strand
GTACGGAAGCCCTCAGCGTCCATTCCTAGACGCTTCGTAACCCAATCCTCGGTGGTTCCACCTGTGGCGACAACAACTTCCTTACCATCGAGGAACACCCCAGCGGTCACAGTATGCCGCTTAGTTTTCATTTCGCGGAATACCTCAATTGTCTGACCAGCGTGGGTGAAGGTTACCCGGACACGAGTTTCATCCTTAGTGGGATCGGATTTGCGGCGGCGTAGGGATGCCTTATTGACATCCTTCGGCTGGTATCCAAAAAGGCACCAAAGAATAGCGTCAACGAAAGATGACTTACCGGAACCATTCTGCCCGACAATACCTGTTAGACCTTGGTTTTCCACATTCAAGGTGGCTTCGGTGAACGTTTTCCAGTTCTTGACTTCAATTGATTTCAGTACGAATGCATTTGATTGCGTCATGTTTAGTGTTTATCCTTAGTGGTCATTCTTTGGCTGAACGGATTCTAGGTGCTTACGGGCGGTATCAATCACCTTGTTGCGGCGGTCCTCAGAAATGCTCGAAAGCGTTTTTGAACTACCAGCCCAGTTATTAAAGTATTCTACCGGGTTTCCTTGATGTAGCGAACCACCTAGTGTAGGCTTAGCACCTTCAGATTCCACGGCGACTTCCACTAACTGACCATCATCATTCATCTTGGTGACGGTTTTAACTTCTGGCATAGAAAAGCGAAGATCCCAGTGAAGCATGTTACGGGTCAAACCAGCAATATGCTTCTTATCCAGACCAGCCCGCAGTGAGCGCGGGGCGTTGATAACACGCTGGCGGATGATGGGAGCATTTTGCTCATCGAAAGCATTGGAGGTAACATCAAGGTTAGTTCCGGAAATATGCATTTCAATAAGTTCCTGAACCTCAGAAGCATTCATACCCTCAGCGTCAATAACCTGAAGGTCATACTGCGGACGCTGAGAAATGTTTCGGAACTCCACATCAGTTTTACCATCAGGGTGAACCTTCACGAGAAGCCAGCCACGCTCACCGGGATCATCAGAGAAGCCACGACGAACAGTAGAGCCAGCATACCAAGTGTTTAGCAGCTGACCACCGACAGGGTAACGGGAGTGGTAATGACCAAGCAAACGCATAGCGAAGTTATCATCCACAATCATTTCCGGCGGGATAATCTGCTCACGAGGGGAATCCTGACACTGCATCAGGGTAGAGTTCTTAGGGTCCAAAGCCGCACCGTGAGTAGTGAAAATATTAATCATGTCAGCATCAGGCTTAATCTCAGGAGCATCCTCCGCAGACAGCCCATGGTGACCTACCGAATGAAGAGCAATACCATCGGCAATCTGGTATTTCTGGTAGGGTGTCCATAGTGCATGAATGTTCTTATCAGGATCATCCACAGCCGCCACGGAGGGCATCATGGCTCGGTTATCAGAGGCATCATGGTTACCTGCCAAGCCGTAGAACGGAATTCCACGGGATGCTAACTGCCGGGTGTAGTATTGGAAGAGTTTGATAGCCCGGATAGAGGGATGCGAACGGTGGAAAATATCACCGCCATGAACAACAGCATCAATCTTGACATCAGAGTTGATAATCTGATTGATGATTTCGTGGAGAGCCTTCTCCCCATCCTTAGCCCTCAGGTTGATGCCTTGGCTGTCAGTATGCTGATAAGCGGCATAGTCAAGATGGGTGTCCGCCATGAAAGCAATATTAAATGTATCCGTCATTATCTCTCTATCTTTGTGTGTGCTCTTGCCTTATTTACTTATTCAGTATAACATGACTTTTTCATCCCACAGGTACAGATAAGAGAAGCTTCCCATCTCTTTCTACGAACTTCAAGCGGGGAATGGTTTCACCTTCGGAAGGCACGTTTTGCTGTTGGAAAATAACATCACCAGTACTTGTCATCTTCAAAGAATTAGAGTTAGCAAAGTCAAAATCCGGGTTGAAGTCCTCACCTAAAGATTCATAGTGGGCTAAGCAGTCACCAAGTGTTTTCCCTTCACCGGGGAAAATATATGTACATGCCTTCTCATAATCGCCCTCTTTAATCGATGAAGCATAAGCATTATAAAGATCAATCGCTTGATTTTTAACAGTGCTATCTACACTGACAGAAGTTACCGGTTTGGAATCATTTTCCTTAGCGATTCTTGCGTTCTCTGATTTAAGCCATTCAGCTTGCTCTTCTGCGGAGAGCACCCCATCATCAGGCATAGGGGTCATGCCATTGAAGCTTTCTATTTTCTTGCCATCTACATCTGTTATTTTAGAACCACTATCCTTATCTCCATCATCTGAATTTGAAGGGTTACTAGTAGCTGAAGAGGTAGCAGCGGCAGAAGGTAAAGATAACTTCGGTGTTTCATCTGAGCTACAGCCGGCGAGGAGGAAAGCTGATGCCAGTGTTACCGAGAGTAGCATTTTAGTTTTTATCATTAGTTATTCCTGCCCAAGATTAAGTGAAAGAGTATTTCCATTGAGTTCTACTCTGATGAGGTTTATATTTGTTTCGTAGTTAATATCTGCTAATAATCCCAAGGTGATAGGAGCTACTTCCCAGCCGTTATCCTTATACATTAACTCGTTGATGAAGTTTCGGTAGTTTGGATTTCGTGAGACTTCATCTTTCATTTTTATTGTATCCATGCGGGAACGATCCACGGTTGTCTCGCCAGACCATTTATTCTTACCGTAAGTAGCATACCATTTCCCAAGATGCGGTACAGCATAGTAATAGCTCTCAGGGTAAGGACTTCTAAGCGCTTCAAAGTCTATATAAGCGAAAGTGGCATTATTATCAGGTTCGGTTGCCATCTTACGATAATCATTGCTTTCTGACAGAGCCTTATCCGAGAAATTCCAACCTTCCTCGCCTATACCAATAACACCATCTTTTTCCCCGTAAATAATGTTTTGCTCTTTCAGGGATTCTTTAATCTTATCAGTGTCCCCCTCTAAATAAAGATAACTCCGAGACTCCTCATTAGCGAACCCCATTGTTTCAACTCCGTTAACAGATTTATATGTATAACCTGACATATACATGAAGTAATCCCACGTACCATCTTCAACTTTGGAAACAAAGAGGACATCGGTATCTTCAGAAACGACTTTTTCAATAGCAGTGATATTACGACCACTGGACATGAAAAAGAACGCTAACACCACAAGGGCGGATGCGATTCCTACAACTGAGGAAATCACAACCACCCTTTTCTTATGGGCCTTCTTCCGCTGAGCGGCTTTTTCTTTACGGCTTATCATTAAGTATCCTAAAGGGCTGTGCTACAAAATATTGGATAATAAATTGTAGCACAGCCCTGACTGATTATTAGGTAAATGCTGTCCACTCAGGGGCGGTGAAGATGCCCGGGGCGAACCTCCAACGACAACCACCTTGGGTGTTCTGAATCATTCCAGCCTGACGCTGGTCGTAGAATACAGCACCCGCACCGAGGTTATTCGGGAAGTACCATGCATCCGTGTAACTTCTACCGGGTTCATAGCCGTAACAGACGTTATATGGAACAACCCAAGTCTCACTGAGGCTCGCATTGCGGATAACAAGCCCGCCAGTGCTGGTGTTACAAGCACCGTTGAAAGAGGCAAGGTTAACAGTAGAGAGATTCAACGGGTATGACTTCAATTCAGAAGCACTGCGACCAAATTCAGGATTCAACTGGCGAATACGAGCATCACTGATACCATTCTGATAGGTAATACTAACTTCTTCAGACATACGCATTTGCTGCCAAGCGAAAACATTTGTACCTAGGCCTGTAGTGTAGCCACCCGGTGCGGAGAGATAGTTATTAGTATTGTACTGCTTCCTAGAGAAACTAATGTTGGTTTCGTCAGCCCCACCATAGCGCGGGAAGGTGTTAGAATTGACATACATGGCTAGGTCTTGGTCTGAATTCTTACCGTTAGCCTTACACATGGTTTCCAGAACACCCCACTGAGGAACGTCCGGCTTGGTGAGCAAGGTAGCGTCAGTACTACGAGTAGTACCGTTAGCCGCCTTAGCGGTTACAGTAACCCTGTACAAAGCACCGGGGTGAACCTTAGTCATAACAGCGGATCGCTCAGTGGTTGAACCAATTCCTGAATTGTAGTTGAAACTACCCGGCAAAACTCCGCCACCAAGATAGTCAATAACTGAACGGCTTACTGAATACTGAGCACTACCGGCAGAAGCACTCCAACTCGCACTCATCTTACCTTCTTTATTGATAAGACGGATGCTTTCGACACGTTCCTCAACGGAACGGGCACGAACATAGCCTTCGTTGTTCACCAAAGAATTGATGTCAAATGGACCCGGAATCTGGTTGATTCCAATGGTATTGGAGAACGGTGAATCACCAGCGTCATTACAGGCAATGGCACGGTAATAAGTTGAACTACCCCATGCGACACCGTGCTCAAACTGAGTAGCGGTAACTTTACTTGTGATTTGGGAAGTAGCTGTTGACTGAGCACTTCCAGCGAAGTACTGGTGGCACTTAGCCGTAGGGTTCTTATCTCCACTATTCGTCACATTAATCTTGTTGACCGGGCCACTACGGGAAGGAGTAGTGGTGTCGTTGAGACGGTCAACCGTAATGCTAGGAGCCAATGGTGGGGAAATCAAATCAACCGCAGGAGAATCAGGAGCGTCACCACCAGTTACACCATTACGGTTAGGTGTTGGTGCGGGGAGGGTACTGTTGAAAGGAACAACAGTGTAACGCGTTGTAGCACCATAGGACTTACCAGTATCCTTGTAAGTCGTTGCGGGGCCTGAGTAGATAAGTTTCTTAGTGGAACCTTCCAAAATGAACAGGTTGTATCGGATATTCTCGCCGGCAGAAGCAGCCCAAGAAATCTGGTTGTTCAAATCGCGGGCGACAGTGTAACCAGAAATATCAGAGCCGTCCTGACCACGGGTAGGCTGGATATATACAAAACTGGTAGCATCCGGAGTCACTCGAAGTGTAACCGTGTTAGAGGGGCTTGAATCACCCATGTAACCATGTGCTACAACATAGTATTCATACGTCTCGCCGGGCTTTACTGTAGGGTCATCATAAGTAGTGACATTGTTACCGGTTGTCTCTTCCAGAATCCACGCAACAGCACCATTTTCTAGCCGGTTCTGCTTGTAAATAGCATAACCGTTAGCACCAGCGACAGGGGTCCATTCCAGCTTGGCAACACGGGTCTGAGGAATCAAATCACCATATAGTTCAGGAGTCTGAGTTTTTTCAATCTCTTGGAACTTATTGCTACCAGCCTGAGACGTTCCAGACTCAACACCCATGAAGCGCGGGGAAGCAGAAGTCTTGATTTCCATTTGCTTTTCCCGGCCCTCAATGAAAGAGCTTAGGTGAATTTGAACGCGACGGATGGAGGGAAGGTTTTCCTTGGAAATGAGTCCCTTGTTGTCAGTAAGTAGTTCGTTGTTCTTGTTATCGAAATACACGAAAAGGCTGGCACTGTTGGCACCGGGGTTGTAACCCTCAATGAGACCACGGACGATGGGGGCTGCAGAAGCGGTGCCAACGACGCGGTATTCAATAATGCTTGGTTCAGATGGCAACAGGGAAACGTTCTTACGAACATCATCAAATTTAGCATCAGCGGGGATGCTTGAAACCGAACCGTTCCAGTAGAAGTACTTAACGTTGCTTTCAACGCCTTCTTCAATGGTTTTCAGGGATAGAGCATTAGTAGATGCGTATTCAACATCTTTACTCAAAGAAATATCACGAGTTACCAAAGATACAGCATCCAGTAACTTAGATTGATTCAATGTCCCTCGGGTCAATTTATCACTAGTTTGAGTAGCATTGATAAGGGTAGATGTGACAACAGCAATGACACCTGCGAGCAACATAATACCCACAAGTATTTCAACCATGGTGAAACCGTGTTCCGAGTGACCACGATTTCTTAAGAAATCATTAGTTCTTTTCATTTTCGCCATTCAATTTAGCCGACACTATCTACCATTACTATCGGGATAAATGGGAAAAAATCGCCCATTCAGTAGGCCGACAGGATATATCTTATACCTCTTGATATCCCTTAATGGACCACAGCTTCTTAGATGTGGGGGAACCAAGCTCTGTAACCTGTTCAATCTGGTTATCCCACCATACTTTTGAGTTCGATCCTAGGGTGACCGTTTTACAGGAAATGGCACCATAGAGAACAGTTGCCTCTAATGCGTTGCTTGCTGTTCCCACAGAACATGCCATGGTTTCTCCCGCAATCAAACCAGTGAATTTTGTAGGATTAGAAGCAGTTCCTTGTTCAAGTGTTCCTGTGGCACCTGTCTGAGAATAAACGCGCAATGCGAGTGGGCCTTGGAAACCCTTGGTTTGCTTATTTACTTCCACTCCTGCTTTGACGGTAATATTCCCCTTCGCGTACATTTCGGCTGGACGAGCTGAAGTCCAATTCGCGGCTAAATTAGTATCCACATCAAAAATGATGTTCCGGTAACACATAGGGGTGGCAGAATAACTTACAACACCACTATGTGCAGAGGCTACCCAATCGCTGTAAGCGGAAGCAGCTAGAGGGCACGCACTCGCTGCCATAGTTGTAGCAGTGTTCAAACTAATTCCAAACGATTCAAACATCAAAGGATAATCACCGCAATTTCGAGTACAACGGGTATTATCAATAGGTCCAGTACCACTTAGAAAAACAAATTCAGCGGCTTTTACGTTGGGATTGAGTTCCATAATATTGTTGGTAGCAAAACGGCCACCTACGGCGGTGCCGGTTACCGGGTAACCAATATTTTTGGAGGAGTCATACATTTTGATTTCAGAACCGGTTCCTACACTGACCTTTTCTATCCCCAATACACCCCAAGCGAACATGCCAACACGGGTGGGGAAGTATAAGGGGATATCGCCGTTATACGTAGCGGATTCAACTACCATTGCTTCCACTCGGACACGATAGGTGCGAGCCGTGTCGTCATCAGGAGTCTGAGAGTAACCTGTGGCAACAATATCGTAACTCATATTATTTTTAGTACCTACAATTTTTTCAGCATACCAACGCCAATTGTACGCACCATCGCCACTATCAGGGTCAATTTCATTTGCTGACACTTTACCATAGACTGCATTTGCTACACCTATATGAGCGTCAAGGCCTTTGCCTTCAACCTGACCACTTGTACTGTTAACTACCATCATAGCGTGCGAAATGGCTGAATCAGCAGCGTTCTGGCTACCAGTGAGGAATTGTACGTCCTTGCCCTTATCCACGCCCATAAGGGCAAATGCGGTCATCGTGGCAACAAGTGAAAGAAGTACCACCATGATGAGAATAGCCATAATCATAGCCACGCCTTCTTCACGCTGACTACGGTAGTGTTTCATCAGGTCTTTCATTATTTACATCCTACAGGTTTGTTGCTCTCAAGACCGCTAAAAGCATAAGTTGGAATACATTCAGAAGAAACAGGTGCTCTCACCCAAGTCTCCACAACAGTTTGATCTCCCTCAGGCGTTTCCCATGTGGTCACTACTGTGATACGACGAGGAGGTATTTCATTGGTTGCCTGTACCGGCAATGTCCCATCAAAACTTGATTTGTTTACTGACGTGATATATGTACGAACTGTGAAGGTGTGCTCACCTACAAATTTTTCCTGATATGGAGAAAACGTCAGAGAACTGGTCTGACCTGCCGGGAGGAAATAAATATCCTCTCCATTATAATCTGTGTCCCCTCCCATTCCACCTTCAAAAACAGAAGCATCTTTACGATCAGCCTCCACACCAAATTCACGCCATGGAATCTGCCGGGTCTCCTCAATAATATCACGGGACACTTGAACTGCCTTATCTCTACCTTCACTGGTGCTCTGGGTCGTAAAAGAATATCCCATTAGCATTGCGGAACCGAGAAGAACACCAACGATGATGGCAAAAGCAATAATAATTTCCACTATTGATAAAGCATCCTCGTTTGGCGTTTCTCTAATCCTTTGTAGGATCTTCCCTAGCATATTCAATCCATTTCTATAAAGTTCAACTCTCACATATATCGGTATATACAACATAACTAGGACATATTCCTATGCCGATAGGCTCAGAAAGCCCAGTCGTGTTAGGAATGTCTTGAAGCCTGCTAATTCAAAGCCGTCAAAGAAAACCATGCTTCCTCATATCAAGGAAGCATGGGATAAATATTTTGCAACTAAGGATGAATCAGCTAAAGCGATTCTCGTAGAACATTATCAATTCCTTGTAAAGCACATTATGAAACCATTCTGGCACAAAAAGCCTTTCTTATTGGATCATACGGACCTTATCTCCGCTGGAAACATTGGACTCATCCAAGCAATTGAGCGTTACACCAATGACCGTGACACCATGTTTGAGACCTTCGCTCAGCTACGGATTCGTGGCGCCATTCTTGATGAGATTAACTCTCTTGACTGGACTCCGCGCAGTGTCAGAAAAAATATCCGTACAGTCATCAAAGCAGAAGAACAAATTGCTATTGCTGGTGATAAAACATCACCGGAAAACATCTCGGATGTAACTGGGCTAAGCGTTGAAGAAGTCAAAACGGCACGCAACCAAGCAACCCGAACCTATATTCTTCCAGTTAACCAAGAATCAATCCGAGAATTTGAGGGTAGTCTCTCCGAAAGCCAAATAGAAAATGGCTATCACGGCGTGGTGGGCAATGACTCACATAGAAAATCGCTGGACGCATGGATCTCCATGATGTCTGAGCTAACCGATCAGGAGCAAAGAGTCATCCTGTTGCGATTCTACTATGAGGAAACCATGGTGCGTACAGCGAAAATTCTACGGACTTCACCTAACAATGTATCCGCACTTCAAGCTAGTGCTTTTGAGAAGATTAAAGCCTCTAAAGCCTTAGAGCCTAAATCGCACGAAGACTCGCCATGGTAGAAAGAGTCTCCTCTGACAAATCAGACTCACTCATTAACTCAACATCTTCAGCTGTGAGTCCTGCAGAATAAGCCAAATACACTAATCTCATCGAATTGAGATGTTTTGTCATTCCTTTAACACCTCGCCAGTTCGCTAAGTCAAGAGCATCATGCTGGAACAATTCAACAAGTTCTACAATCTCATTGCGAAGAAATCCCATTCCTTTAATATGAAGCGACATGGAGGCAAAGGATTTAATCTCATTGATTTGGTTGTCAAAAACCAACGCTACTGATTTAGCTTGATTAAGGTCAAAACCGTATTTACTCATCAACACCCGTTCGGGGGCTGACATGGCACCAGCCCCCGAACGGGGTGTCATGGGTTTCAATTTACCTAATGGCAATTTCAATTCTCTTTCCTGTATGTTCGGCTACGTTGGTAAGCATATGGTTAAGTACCACTAGCCGGCGGGCATTCCACTCAGGGTTATCTGGAGTAATCTCTTGGTCCATAACTATCATGTCAGCGAACGCAATGAAGGCCATTGCCACATGTGTTGCCAGCACCGTAATGTCTTCCTCAGATTCAAAAAACTCGTGAATAGCTTGATGGGTTTCAGATTGTTTCTCCGCACTCGCGGTATGGTCATCATCCTTGATAACGTCAAAGAATGATTTCAGCCATTTTTTAAACTTCAAGAACTCAGGTGTTTTATTCTCCAGCTTATCCAACCGCGCCCTAAATTCTTCTTTTGGCATATTGGCCCAATAAGCGTTGTTTTCAAACATTTCCGCGATTACGTAAATGCTGTTCCATAGATAGATAGCATTTTCCAAATCATTCGATGGCTTGTAATGCATGGAGAGAACATCAACAGCATTGGCAACATTATACTGTGAGAGTGAATGGGCCAAAGACGGAAGCTCCCAGACGAAATCGGTGTTGTTTATGAGAATCCAACTGCTGATAATTTCTGGAACAGGAAGAATTTCATGGATAAGATGTGAGAGTATCGTACTCTTTTTAAGAGCATAGGCTGCAATTTGAATAGCCATGGCGGTAAACATCTTACCTACAGGATAGGTTGAAATTTCTCCAAGACCCGGTTTTTCGTTAAGCAAATCAAGGTTTAGAAGCTTCCTGTAATCATCTTTATCAGGCAATGTATCAATGTAATCGAACAAAGGTTTCATTGATGGAACAGACTCTTCAATGGGGGCTTCCCAATATTCAATATGCTGCTTACGCTGAATATCTTCACGAGATTCTTCACCGAAAGTCTTACCCTTGAAAATATCTTCCAAGGATGAAGTCAGAGCATCAAATTCTAAATCAACTTGTGGTTCGTATTCATCACTGCCAATAGTCTCAGGGCTTCCCGCAAGGATACCCTTGATGCGAGGGTGGTGACCTTGGATACGAGTTAACATGGTTTCAGCAATCGTGGCACAGAGGGGGAACACGCGGTACTTTGCTTCTTCAATTTGCTCAGCGAATTGGGCCTCCTCATCCTCTTCTTCATCCTCTGATTCGTCTTCCATGTCGCTCAGGAGAACAGAGTCTTCAATGTCTTCTAGTTGCTTTGAAATGACATTATCAGACTTAACCTCAGGTTCAGTTTCGGATTCTTCGTCCTCGCCATAGTCAAGCACGTCGCCGTAGGAATCATCGATATACGGCTCCATAGCCATAATTTCCATCAACGCCCCAATATCTCCGCGAGCCATCGCAATCAGGTGGTTGAACATAATTCCCTGAGCGGTGTTTAGATTAGGGTAATCGTTAAAATCCATGCCATCACCAGAGGATATGGCATCCCATGGTACAGGGGCAAGCGGGACGGTGTAGTTGCTGTCGATGAGTGCGCTGAGCTTATCAGAAAGGTCAAGACTTTCTTGACTTTCCTTCATCGGGAAAGTCAAGAAGAAATCAGCATCATGAATGTCAAGCGTAATCTTCTCGTTGAGTTTTGCAGAACCTGAATCAAAGAACGCAAACGGCAAGCCACCCAGAGGTTCATCCAATGCTGACAAAGACATAGCGGAGGCTACATACTGTACGGGGATTACGAAACTATACTCAATAGGGGTTTTCTTGTCATTACGGGATGGAGCGAAGAAAAACACTTTCACCCGCCCATCAAACGCTTTGGGGCTAACGGGAGCAATATTTTGGATAACGAAAGCTGAGATACTATTACGCGTACTCTTTAGGCCCATAGGGGCATCGCCCTCAGATAGAGATGCGAAAACCCCAATCGCAGGCTTACGTGCGCTGGGGTCATTCACATCCTGCGAGAGTGTGATAAGTGAAGCTTTCGTTCCCCTAAGAAATTTTTCCATAAATGAAACACTGAGCCTTTCTGTAGGTTAATTCGCTTCTATTAAGATTCTACCACACAAAAGGATGGATTAATCTGAACCACTGGGGAGACTGAAATCATCATCATCCTCGGAATCAAAAAACGCCGATGGTTTCGCCGGCAACGAATCTTTAGCGGGGGTAGATCCATCAGCCCCCTGCTTACGTGCTCTGCGGCTAAGGGGCGCGATGGCAGGTTCCGAACCATCAAAGATAGCTCTTTTCTTCTCTTCTTCAGTATTCACTGGGCGAAGTGAGGGCAACGCAACCGGTGATTCTTTTTTCCTCTTACTGTCCTTAATCAACATGGTTATCACAACGATAACCCCGATGATAATGAGAGCTAGAATTCCCCAGCCAATGTACTGCCAGAAGATCAATTTACTCACAGTGAATCCTACTTTCCAAATAGCCTACGTTTTTTCTTACTCTTTATATCGTCTTCATCAACGACAGCAATGGCACTATTGAGTTTCGGGTTCAATAAAATCTTACGTTGCTCCTCGGGAAGAGAATTTACAAGATCGACATATTCTTGTGATTCTTCGGGAGAAATTTCTTCTTCAACCTCGACAACTTCATCTTCTACTACTTCATCGCGTGGATCGGGAATGCCGTTAACCTCCATGTCAATTTCCTCAGGGGTTTTGCGGAGGAAACTAATAGCTGACAACATATAGCACAGTGCTAAGACTCCACCTAATAGGTAAGGTATAAATGCTTGGACAGCAATAGAAATAACAATGAAGACACCAGTGGCAATCAGAGCTAAACGGACCCGCTGACGAGGTGAATTCTTTTCACGAAGAGAGAGATAAGAAGAGTCTTCACCTTTCTTTATTTCAGTACGGAAGTAATTCCATCCTAGGGCAAAACCAAATAATCCTATTCCTAGTGGAACACCCACTGCAACCTGAATCCATCGCTCCAAATCAAACATAGCGGCAAGTGTAGTACCTGCAATGATCAAAGCAAATAAGATGAAACTCATAGTCTTCCTATTGCCGGAAGACCAACTATCAATCTTTTGATAGTATTTTTCAAACATGCCATCTACGGCATTCAGCGGGGCATAATCCTCCGCTGTTGGCTGTTTGTTCTTGTCTTTGAATAGACGCACGTCGCACTCCTTAGGTATTTCTATATTTCTATCGGGGCTTGCCCATCCAACAATAAATGATGTTATTGTTACAGATTCAAGTCCGCGACATCTTCCATAATGCCACGAACGTTAACGTTCTGGCGAGGAGCTTCAGCTTGACGACGCTTGATTCTACGCGCTTTGACCACAGCACCTTCTTCTTCTGGCTCCTCTGCGACCACAACAGGTTCAGGCTCAGGAACAAATTCTGGTTCAGGTTTTGGCTCTTCCATGATATATGGCGGAACCCCCTCAAAACCATGCTTGGAAACATGATCCCTTACCGTGTAAAGGATATCTCCAGGTGATGCTTTCGGGTATTCGGTCAAAAGGTACTCTACAATAGGCAATAATTCAAGAGAACGCTTTTGGACGATCTCCTCAATTTCACTATCATAGAAAATATTCGCGTTGTTATCCATGTGGCTTTCTTTCCGGGGAGTTCTAGTTGGTTATATTATCGGAAGAGGTACTTATGATTTGATATCTCTACCCGCGAAGAAATCCTCAATCTCGCTTGCATACAAAGCACCACGGGGAGTGCTGAGGTCAGGGTCAACATTGAGAATTTGCTGAGCATCCTTTTTGGCTACTTCAAGGATATGTAAATGTTCATTTATCTTCGCCAAGAACAAATCCGATTGACCGGACTGTTTAGTAGAGAACAACGTTCCCTCCTTACGTAATTCCAAATCCTTCTCAGAAAGGTAGAACCCGTCCGTGGATTCCACCAAGGCATTCAAACGGAACTCACCATCATCAGTGTTGGCACTACCCACCAGATAACATCGTGAAGCTAATTGTGACCTGCCTACCCGCCCTCGAATCTGATGAAGTTGGGAAATACCAAACCGGCCCGGGTCAAGCACAACCATAATAGTTGCATTCGGTACGTTCACACCAACTTCAATGACCGTAGTGGAAACAAGGATATCAATTTCACCCGCAGCAAACAAACTCATGACAGACTCACGTTCGGCACGCTTTTGCTTGCCATGGACCATACCTAAACGATATCCCTTGAAAATACCTTCCGAAAGGGTAGTGTAGGCATCCTCAACCGACTGAGCGGCTAGCTTATCGTTATCCTCCACAAGCGAAGCCACAATATATGCCTGATGGCCTTCTTTGACCTGCTGTTTGATATCATCCCATGGTTCAAGATACGGCATCCGAATAGCATCAACGGCCTCAGTCTGAATCCAAAAAGTTTCAATCGGGGTGCGTCCCGGTGGTAGTTCATCCAACACCGTAATATCCAAATCACCGTAAAGCACCATAGCGGAGGAACGGGGAATCGGAGTAGCCGTCATAACCAGCATATCCGGGGTTAGACCATCCGGGCGTGAATCACGAAGTTTGGTTCGCTGTTCCACACCAAAACGGTGCTGTTCATCCACCACAATAGTTCCAAGGTCAGCGAACTGAGTGGAATCCGACAAAATCGCGTGAGTTCCCACCACAATATCTACGGTGCCATCCGCAAGACCTTCACGAATTTTCCGAGCGACACTAGCCTTGGTCTTACCGCCAAGGAACCGGACATCCATCGGCATACCAGTACGAGGGCTAATCAAGTTCATGGCATCATTCATCACACCGTTATGAAGTTGCTCAGCCAGAATTTCGGTGGGAGCCAACAGCGCCGCCTGATGTCCGTTATCAACGGTGAGAAACACTGTATAAGAAGCCACAGCAGACTTACCCGCACCAACATCACCCTGTACCAGACGATGCATCGGTGAAGGTTCAGACATATTGACCTTGATAGCCTCCACAGCCCGTTTCTGGGCGTTTGTGAGTTCATAGGGCAGTCCCGTAAGCCAACTATCCAGCGAGGGCGTTACAGAGGCATTCTGGACGATTCCCTTGCGGGCAGTAATATCATTTTTCTGCTTTTGGATGAAAAGTTGCAGTCTCAACAGTTCTTCATAAATCAACCTACGGTTAGCATTTTCAAACGCTTCCGGGGATGATGGCAGATGAATGTTCAAATAGGCATCATTACGGGACGGAAGGTTGTACGCTTTAAGAATTTCCGGACTAAGTGGTTCATCTAGCTCAAGGTTACCTAGCCTACCCAGAGTTTCTTTAATTAACGCAAGGATATCCCATGTGGTCACAGACTGTTTCTCAGACTGTGAGTACACCGGAATCATGGGCAATGAACCACGAGTGTCACCCACTTTATCCATACGCGGACTTGAAAAACTGGGGGCACCCTTATACGGGGAGAACTTTCCGTAAACGATAACTTCGTCACCCTTATGGTAATTATGTACCATCCACGTTTGGTTAAACATCATCAGCCGCATACGGGAACCAGCGGCATCCTGTACGGTAAAAGTAGCCCTGTTATTCTGGTAATCCGCTTTCGCTTCAACAATGGTACACACCACGGTTGATTCTTCACCGGCTTTGAGATTTTTGATAAGTTTCGGATTGGAACGGTCAATATGACGCAACGGGAAATAGTGAATCATATCAAAAGCAGTGGAAAGGTTCATGGAGGTAAGCTTTTGCAACAGGGAGCGTTGCAAAGGCTTCTTCTTCCCCTTCGGGGGTACATTAGCGTTGGCTTTAGAAATCTTAGCGTTAGCGGCAGAAACCTTCTCGGTATCAGCCTTAATGTAATCATAGGAAGCCAGAGGGGTATTTCGAAGGCTATGCAACGAACGGTCATAATAAGCGAATGGGGCGAGCTTTGGAAGCTGGATAGGTCCAAACTCAAATTCGGGTGTCGCCTCCACCAATGCGGTCTTCTGGGCCTCAGCTTTTCGGACCATGATTTCCTTGATATCCGAAGTTTCCAAGGAACGGGCGAGTTTCAGATAGGGAAACTCATCTACCAGCGCGGTGATAAGCGGGAAAGGCAGAGTGAAAATGCCATCCTCTATCTCGTTGATATAATCTACGTTATTATTCCAAAACGCACGCCAGCGGGAATAAGTTTTGAGTGGCATACTCCGAGTATCAATGATAACCCCATTGTTTCGATGATTACGAAAAACTGCGGGTGCTTTAACCGGGTCGGGAGCATCAGCATACTTAGCAAGCATCCCCGCATCCTGTGCGTTCAAAGAAATATCCTTACCTGTCAAAGCACCACGCAACCCTAAGGCGGCACTGGTGGACAGCGGAATAGAGACCATTTCATGCGAACGTGATTCATAAAAACCACCTAGGGATTCCAGTTCGCTATAAAATAACCCATTTCGCTTACAAGGGGAAATGTATGCAATACTATTGTCTGGGGATAAAGTTACGGTAATCATTAGAGTTCATTATATCATAATAACTACTTGCCGGCAGGCTTCAAAAGCCGAACCTCATTATTTTCCACATGTATGCTCACCGTTCCGTCATCAGGGACATCTTGGGTTCGGATAGTCACTACACCCTGTGATTGGGCAGTATTGATTATCAAAACGGATCCAACCGACACGGGGATAGCCAACATGATGACGGCAAAAAGGAAAATGAATGTAGATTGAACGGTACCTAAAATGGTACCGAGTAACGACTTACGGTTTTGGGCAACATAATCAGAATATGAATACGTGTATTTGTTTTGAGGGTTGTAATCACCTCTTTGAATGACTACTGAGACCTTCGGCATTACATACGTAGGTCCGTTAACTCCCTTATTTTTGTCTTGCATCAGTATTGCCCTTCACAGCGTGGTTTATTTCCTTCTAACTTTCCTATCCGCTGCAAAGGGCAATACGTGTTTTTACTGCTTAACCCGCTAAAACGGGTTATAATCCTTCGGAGGTGGCTTACGTGGGGCACTCCGAGTAGGTGCTTTCCTTTGGGTTGAAGTGGCGTTCGGGGCTGGTAGGTTATCAAGCATGGTATTTACGGCTCCTCGTTTATTCACATCACCGGGAACTACCACCCCATCCTCACCCGTCATATACTTCAAACGGTCATAGGCGGCTTCACCAATCCACTGCTCCATTTCAGTTGTATACTGCCGGTTACTCTTCGCATCAATTACCGCAGTTGAGCTAGTAGATTTGTTAGTGGTCAGCACTACCGGGATATGGTTTTCATACGCATGGTTGATGATCGCGTACCAGATTTCATGACGAAGTTCGGAGGTCTTGAAAGTAGCCCTGCCAACTTCATCAATGAAATAGAACTTGTGCTGGGGCTTCAAGAACTCCTGAATCTTATCCGCACGGTCAAAGGTAGCGAGGGAAAGCGAAGTAAGCAGTCCAATTTCAGTTCCATGGAGAATTTCGCTAGGCTGGAGAACGCCTTCTTCAAGTAGTCTGCGGGCATAAGCGTAACCAGTCCATGTTTTACCTACACCAAGATGACCCGTCAAAACCATACTGTTCTTATGTAAAGGACCGCCAGCGACAATACGCTCCACACGGGAATTAACTCGCCGGAGAATTCCCTGATCCTCAACCCGGGCATTCGCAAAACGAGGACCAACGATGGTATCCCACTCCCTCAGGGCAGAATCAATACGGGTTTTCTTCAAATTAGCCGCAATTTCTTGATCCTTTGCAATACTTTCATTGAGCTTGCGCACATACTCACTGGTATCCACAGTTTGACGAGGCTTGGGCGGTGGATGTTCGCTTTGCGCAGCTTGTGTCGCGGCTCGCCGGCGTTCCATCGCATCTTCAAGCATTTGTGCCTGTTTTGCGTTCAATCCTGTCATTTAGAGACTCTCCACATATTCTTTATCGTTGCTGTTAGGTGTTTCGTCGGCGTATCCTGTTGCTATCTTGTACTGCTTGATTTGAGAGAAAGCAAACTGAAGTGAATTTCGAGTAATAGCTTGTTCTTTCTCGCCTAAGATGTTGGCTGCCCACTGAACATCCCTAGCGGACTTCCCGCTGAGGATAGCGTCCTTGAACACCTTGACAATTTGCCCAGCACTCTGAGTATAGTTCCCCTTCACGAACCAAGGGTAGAACGCTTCAAAGACAGCTTTCGCTTCCTTCCCTGCTTTGGACTCCTTAGTTTCCATCACTTCAATTTCATCGTCGCTGAAAAGTGATTCTTGTTCCACGATGTTCCTTCCAAATTCGGTTCCTGAACGGTAATTAACTATACCATATTTTATGCGGGGTAGCTGATACAGCTACCCCGCATCGTTTAGAACCCTTCTTCCCCCATCAGATGCAAGCATTCAGTCATAAACAAGGCCATTTCTTCAATGACAGGAATAGTCACTGAGTTGCCCATCTGCTTGTATTTCTGAGTTTTTGACATGTTCTCGGGGAAGGAGAACTTATCCTCACCATTCTCATCCATGAAACCGTAGCCTAAGAAGCCTTGAAGCCTTGCCCACTCAGTCGGAGTCATATGGCGGATACAATCAGCGGAGAGAGGTGTTTTCTTGCCTTTCACAACCTTCCCTGCCACATCATCACGAGGATCGAAGATAAGGTTACGTTCCTTACCTGATCCGCCCGTTGCCAGCACAGCATTTGAGATGCGACTCTTACGGTTCTCATCATTGACGATGACGTACCCGAATCCGTTACCCTTACCGCTATGACGGTTACGGTGGTTTTTCAAGGACTGGATGTAACCTTCGGCACCGTAATACTGAAGATCTACGTTTTCTTCTAAAATATCATCAATGGTAGCAAAGATGGCTTCACGGTCACGTTTTACAGGAAGTTCCATTCCTTCAATGAGGTTCAATTTTTCGCCAAAATACTGTTTGTCAAATCCCATAATGAAAACCCGTGGGCGGTTCTGAGGAACACCAAAATCTTTGGAGTTGCGTTTGAAGGATTCGTTGGACCAAGTAAGCCCTTCATTTGTTTCCTGTACTCCAATAACCTTGTAATCAAGTTCTGTCACCAGAGTCTCAATAATCGTTTTGAACGTATTCCCCTTATCATGGGAGAGCAGGTTATCCACGTTCTCCAAAAGGAAAGTGTGCGGACGGGTTCGCTTGATAATATCCGCTACATCAAAGAATAGCGTTCCCTTTGTCGCATTGAGAAAACCTTCTTGTAAGCCGGCACGAGAGAATGACTGACAAGGGAAACCAGCACACATGGCTTCATATTCAAGTTGCTCAATTTCCTTCTTGAAATCTTCGCTTGTGACATCGTTAAGTGAATCTTCTCCATACAAGTGCTTATAAGTTGCAGCTGCGTACTTATCGATGTCAGCGGACTTCACATTCTGAAATTTACCCGTAAGTTCAAATCCTCTACGAATGCCGCCAATACCTGCGAATAAGTCAATCGTCCTGTACATTTATCTCTTTCCTCAAGTAGTTCTGTTCTAGTTCTTCCACTATCTTACCAGTAGCAAATCTTATCGGAGACAAGTTTAAAGTAGTTTGGGAGCTACTCTTCAAAAGTAACTCCCAAACTACTTACTATATTATTACTTAATACCTGCTGAAACGTCATCAACGGTAGAGTGGATCTCAAACCCTGAAATACTCCATCCATCAGGAGCATTTGGATCCTTGACTACGCCGAATCTATAAGTACCGCTAGTTGATTCGGTGGCATATCCGACAGACGGGTCGCTTGGATTCTTGACCTTAGCCTTGTAGCTGAAATCACCTTCAACTACAACTGTTTTTCCATCAGGAAGAATGGATTCCTTATTGACTGAAATCAAACGGTCATACATGCGAGTTTCGTTGGGGCTATAAACATAGCTGTAAGTATCCTTGCGCTCTTCTTGCCATTCACTATGAAGGATTGGACCTTTTTTGTTCTGAATGTTCCCTTTGATTTCTTCCCGGTATTCGGCAGAGAATAGATTTTGATGGGTTTCCCACCATGAATCAAAAGATGACGCATTGTTGTTCAATGGGGAGTCAATTAACTCTTCAGCGGTGTATTTTACGGCAAAGTGCTTAGCGTCTTGTAGGTCTTTTTCATTAAACGCTGCTTTTGCATCATCAGTAACTATATCTGGGTTATAAGCCAATACTGGATCATCATCCGCAATAGTTGACTGTAGGTATTCACCCTTATCTGTTTTAATTACTTCTCCACCAGCGATGGAAGGACCAGCAGGGGCAGCCGTTTGAGAAATTGAAGGAGAGGGGGAAGAGGTAATTTCCGGAGAGTTATTACCCATGTCCTGACCGCCCGCGCAAGCGGTAGAGAAGGTCAAAAGTCCAGCGATACCAACAGCCGCAACAGAACGGCGATAACGTACTACTGATTCAACCAGAACGTGCTTCCAAGCGTGGAATCCTGCACCATCTGGACGTTCCATCTCTGCTTTCTGCCAGCGCTTTACGAGACCGGCGCGCATATTCTCAGGGATGGTGACATCGTGGCGGGAGATGAACTGGTTGTTTCGCGCGAACGCAAGAATCTCTTCTTCGGTCGGTGCGGGCAGACCCTTTCCTTCCTTACGGAGATCGCTGGCTACCTGCTTGGCATGTTCGCGGGGAACGTTACCCATGACAGATGCCATGATAATTGATGCTTGGGTTCCAAGCATATGAGCGAAACACCGCTTACCGCCTTTACTTTTTGCCTGACACATTTATTTACCTTCCCTCAAAGTGTAGCATATTATTGCCATTTTAGTCTTTATCTCTGTTGCCTCTATCGGTAATAATTTGGGAAAGACGAATTTACACAAAAGAAAACCCCGTATTCTCGTAAGAATAAGGGGTCTAATGGACAAAAATATTTTTGAATACGTTTTCGTTACTTAAGAACTTAACGTCTTATCCATCATCAAAGATATTATCAATAACGCGGTTAGCGATATTCTCATCTATCTCCATAAGATAGATGAGCGCCCGCATGATGACGGAGGCTTTAATGTCATTTTCGGAACTGAAATCTTTGAGGAATTGATGCTGTTCAAGTTCCAAGTCAACGGAGAAGCGTGTAGTCTTACGCTTATCCGTGGTCTGTTTCTCGGATGACATTATCCCCCTTCAGTTACAACTCTATCGAGTATTATACGTAGAATTGTCATCTACTGATATAGAGTTATCTATTATACTACTCTGCAAAAATCTCGTCAATAACACGGTTGGCAATGGTTTCATCTACTTCAAGCAGATATACCAATGCTCGGAGAATGACAGAGGCTTTCACACCGTTTTCCAAACTGTACAGTTTCAGAAAACGATGTTGCTCAGGGTCAAGGTCAAGAGTAAATCTTACAGTCTCTCGCTTGATCTCAATTTCCGTCTCAACCTGCTTTGATTTATTACGCGGGGGCATATGAATAATCCTTCTTCTGACGTTTTATCAAATATCGGCACATGTTAGCTAGAACATACTTAAATAATGGGAGAGGCTAACAGGTGCCAGCCTCTCCCATTATACAGTCAATATTAGCTTACGCGGATATAAACGCCACCGGAACCAAGTTCAGCGGGAGCAATTGCGGTGTTTCCACCATTGAATCCACCGTGAACAGCCTGACCATTACCAATATAGACAGCAATGTGAGGCATTCCCGCACCTGCATTGTCATAGTAGATCAAGTCACCCGGCTGAGCTTCATCAGCGGGTACAATGGTTCCCAAGGACTTGTATCCTGCCGGCCAACCGTGGTAATTAATACCCACAGCGGCGAGTGAGTTGGTAACCAGCATAGTACAGTCCTGCATAACTCCCAGTTGGGCGAGGGCTGCATCAGCGATTGCCTTGTTACCTACTCCCACAGAAGCCTGACTGACGGCCTGAGGAGCGTCATACGCAACAGCGGGGGCCTGAGCCGCTGTAGGAGCCGTAGCGGGCTGTACAGCCGCAGGAGCCATGGGAGCAACAGGTGCTACTTCCTGAACCTCAACTTTTGACTCTTCCTTCTTCGGCTCTTCCTTCTTTGGCTCTTCCTTCTTCTTAATAGAAGTGACAGCCTGACGTTCAAAAGTAATGACAGCATCAGGGGATGCGGTAATTTCTGGAGAAAGGTTGAGAGCGGAGGTCGTTGATGTCCTCTCTAGGTTAATTTCCTTAGGTTCTGCTGCGAGAGCGGAACCGGCAGAGGAAGACAAAAGAAAACCCGCTACCAGTGTTGTTACCACGGAGCGAGATACTGCAGTCTTATTACGGCGTGCTAGGTGTTTCGGTACGTTCGTTGCCATTAAATTATTCTTTCTGGTTTATAACATTTCCATAACGCATATCGGCAATACCGAGAAACTCGATATCAGATTGATAACAGTAGCAGATATAGAAGTTAATGTCGAAAGAGCAAAACGCGTCAAAACCCTGAAAAATCGCGGTAATCCAGCGATGTAAGCATTTTTCATTTACTCGTGATGTGATCTTTATCACAAGTATTCTAGCGATACATACTTGTTATCTAACTCTTCGCAGTACCCGTAGCGACCTAATCGGTGTAATTTATTCGGGCATATCTATACGTGGGAGATCTTCACCTTCGGAGAGATTAATTGCCGGTGGTTGGGTACCATCAATGGTTTTATGAACCTCCTGAGCGTCACCCATGAACGCTGAGGCAACATCTGGATCCCATTTGTTACAAGATTGGCTGATGTTCCATCCAGCAAACGCAAATTTTCTGTTCATAGGCAACGGGGCATCATCCATCCATGGAATAGCAATAGTGTCATCCCGTGACGTAACAAAGTTCTTGATTGATTCTTTGGTTTCATCATCCACGTCAGGGGCGTACCAAATAATCTTCCATCCATCCCACATATATTTCAAGAAGATATGTCGGCCCGGCAGACTGCTCTCATCTGATTCAACAAAGAACTTTTTATCAGGGGTAAGATTGTCGTCATTGATAAAGTAACCGAATACCGGTACACGCATAGGATGATTAGGTACAGTGCGGGCAATCTCCACTCCGCTATTGGGGTCGGAAAAATAATTTTCGGGGATGGCCCCATAGTATTTTTGCTCAGGATCAAACACAAAAGTTTCACCACACTCAGCAATCAGCGCCGTGACATTGGCGGGATACATCGTGGAACCCCATTGACCTGCTTGCGGGAGTTCGGGATTAGGCCCGGCTACTAGGCCTCCAACCATGATGGCACCCACCGCTAGAAACGATCCGGCGATACCTAAAATACCTCGCCTGAAATGGTTCTTACCTAGGGTGGCGTTGGTGCCTTCTTCTGCGGGTTTACCCCACCACGGTTGCTGTTCATTCATAGTCATAATATCGTCTATCTTAACATATGACGACTGAGGGGCTTACGACACCCCATCGTAAGCCCCTCAGTGTTAGAGAAAGTTAAACTAATATGCTTTCCCTCGTATCAACAACATCTTCTTGACTTTCCCGGTCGGAAAGGGTGAGGAATTTACCACGCTTAGCCTTGACTGTGATACCGTTTTCCTCATCACGCTTCATCTGCAGGCGGTTCTTACGCCATGCATAGAGCATCCGTCCAGCATACATTCTGTTGCTGAGTGAAGAATACTCATTGAAATCACCGTTCTCCTTATCAAAATCATTCAATTTCGCACGGAGTTCATTTTGACCGGTAGGAGTTCCATCATAATCACGCTGAGCGAGAGATAGTTCATTCGCCAACTCTGATTCCTGAGTTTTTAGTTCATTGACCTTATTACGAAGATTACGGGCTTTGACACCAACGTTTTTGTTCTCTGAATCATTACGGAAGGTATCAACAGCGGCCCGGTACTCAGCATAGACAGACTTGATTTCAGCGTGGAGTTCCACACGCTTCTGAGCTAGACTATCAAGCTTCTTCCTTGAATGGTTAGCACACCGAGGGCCGGGAGCAGGATTACACATTAGGGGTGTCCTTTCAAAACATAGACAAATATATGTCTCTTATTTTCTATTGGGTCGAATACCAATTCGATACTGGTACTGCAATCAGTAGAAAATACCACTATTTATACCTAACCTATGGGAAGATTCTGTTTTTCAACTCACTTAAAGCGATCCGATATTTATAGTATGGCACTTAATTTACCTCCCCTTATCACGACTTCATCCGCTGCGGGCGATAAACCTCAACGGGAATTACTTTACACCCCTATGGAAGCTAAACGAATCCTGAAATCAGGTGAGCAAGTTTTCGGTACCCCCGGAGCATCCCTGACGTGGGGAATTGAAGGTTCTGATGGCGGTCAAGTGACCGCTGGTGGAGAAGGGGAGAAGCAGGTAGCTAAGGAGCTTGACAAAATAGTTGCTAAATACCCGAACGCAAAAGTTTTTCATAGTGTTGAATGGCCGGGGTCTGTAGGAGACACGGATCATATGCTCGTCATCGGTAACACGGTTCTCATTATTGATGCTAAACGCTGGAAAGCGAAGCGTAAATACTCGGTGACACCTAAGGGAGAGATTCTTCGCGGCACTGTTCCCTTTCCGGAGGGAAAGGTGAAGATGATGCCGGCAATGAAAGCTTGGCGGACTGAGTTAGGTAAAAAAGCCCGTGTTCTGGGGATGGTATGTATCGCACAGGAGGAAGTTTTTGTCCCCTATGACCAAAACTGGGCCAAAGCCCCTTATCGTTTAGTTACAGCGGAACGGTTTGAAGAGTTCATGGACAAATTCATTGCCAAGCAAAAACCTGAGAATCTCAATGCTAACAATGATGAAATATTGCTCACCATCGCTACCCGTGTCATCAAAGCACGCAACCGCCGGCGGGAACTCATCAATTTAGATGCTATGCGTCGGCCCTAATCTAGACATTAAATACCAGATGGCCTGATATCTCAATATTGAGATATCAGGCCATCTGTTTTATTTACTTCTGGACGTAGGTGAAGACCGAACCAAGACCAGAGTTCTTCAACGCAGTAGCCGCCTTATTACCAAAGGCTAGCAACATAGAACCTGCACCCGGAGTCCCGACCTGAGAACCTTCTCCAATGTGTCCTTTATGGAACTTCACTCGAGAGGAGATAAAGCAAACAGCTGAAGTCTGGGAAGCGTAATCCTGAAACCACTTTACGTCAGTTCGTGAGAAAACAAGAGCGATACCATCACCATGTTCAGCTAGTTTCTTCATCCATACAGGAGTGTGATTACCGTAAGGTGGGTTCACGAAAACCGTACCTTCCCATGGGGTAACCAATCCATCCTCCACAATAGTAAGATGCTTTTTAGCGGGAACATGTGTCAGACCTTCACCCGGCGAGCAGGGGTCCATATCAAATTCTAAACCAATAGCATCAAAAATGTACTTGGGGGTGAACCACTGATTTTCTTCACCATCGGGCATAGTTCCTCGGCTTGATTCATGGGCAAAACCTCTGGTCATAAAGTATTCCTATTCATATAATGTCGTTTTGTACTTCCATTCTATCGTATGAATTAAACCCTCCAGGTTAAATAACTGTGACCCCCTTGTGAGGGTCACAGTTATTTGTTATTCATAACGCAATGCGTCAATGGGATTCTGTTTAGCGGCTCTGGATGCTGGCAATGTACCAGCAATGAAAGCAATGAACATAACCACCAAAATAACAGCCAATACGGATAGCGGCTCGAAGAGGATAATCTGCACATTCCCCAAATCACCCAACGCCCCGCTAGCCAATGCTGATATAGCGGATCCTACGCCAATTGCAGAGAGCACACCGGCGACACTTCCAATTACCCCGATAAGTACTGCTTCCACCGAGAAGAGGGAGAAAATCTTACTGGAGGAGAGTCCCATGGCTTTCATCAAACCGATTTCCCGGGTTCGCTCCTGAACACTCATTAGCAAGGTATTAACAATACCAAACCCGGCGGCAATCAAAGCAATAACTGCGAAACCATTCAAAACGGTAACAACAATGTTGATGATGGTTTGAAATAGCCCGATCTGGTCTTCAATGGTTGCTGAAATGTAGCCAGCGTCCGTTAGGCGGTCCTTAATAGCCTGAATGTCCTCAGACGAGGCATCACTAGAAAAAGTCGCCTGAGCAGAAGCATAAGAATCCGGTACATTCTCGGGAGTTCCATTGCTCTGCAGCTCGTACAAGGTATTCCGCAGTGAATCACTGGTATTTGTACCAAGGTCAATCAATGTTGGTTCCTGAACACCTACAATGGTTGCCTCAGTTGTTGCTTGGTTTCCTGTTGCATCGGTGACTGCGAACTGTACTGTCTGGTCAATGGCATCTTCGGGGGAAGAATACCCTAGTGGTTCAACATAATCCTTGGGAAGAATCAATTGGTTCTCATCAGCATTGGAGATGTTCCCGCCAGCGGCGAAATCAATGTTATCGCCCGGCAAAGCGGTGTTAATTGATACTTCAAATTTCTTGTCGCCGTTGCCAATGTAATCAGGTGCTACAAAAAATACGGGGCGAACGGATTCAATTCCTTCAATGTTTTGAAGTGTTTCCAAGTCCTCCTCAAGAATAGCACTCGCTCCCGGTGGGCCGAAACTACCAGTTGGGGTGTCTACCTTATTCGGGTCATATGGTACAACGCCTGAGGATGCTTTGATATCTTCAACTGTTCCCTTGTAGATGTCTATGACATTAGAACCTCCAATACTATCCAATTGGGTGTCAATATAATTGGATATGCCAGCGCCAACACCATTAGTTAGTGTCAGGGTGAAAGCTCCAATAAAAATAGCAATGGCGGTCAGAAAAGTCCGCATTTTACTGCGGAAAGTATTTGTCGTTGCTGTCCTAAGTATTTGTGAAAATTTCATTCGTTATCTTCCTTCAATGGCATTTTAGTGTCCCTCTGTTCGACAATCAGCCCATCCTTAATGCTGATACTACGGTCGCACCGGGCCGCCAAATCATCATCATGTGTAACAACGATGAGGGTGATACCTTGTTCTTTTTGTAAAGTAAAAAGAATGTCTTCAATGATGACACCCGTATTGGTATCGAGGTTACCCGTAGGTTCATCAGCAAAGATAATTTTTGGCTTATTGGTTAATGCTCGTGCTATGACAGCACGCTGTTTCTGCCCACCAGAGAGGTCAGTGGCTTTATTATGGGCCTTATCATCCAGCTGAACTTGTTTTAGTACCTCCATGCCACGTTCCTTCGCTTTCTTTGCGGGAACGCCAGCAATAACAAGCGGAAGGATGACGTTATCTAAAACGGTCGCATTCGGTGTAAGGAAAAACTGCTGGAATACAAAACCGAAGGTCTCATTACGCAATTTGTTCAGTTCCCTTGTCCCAATCTCTCCTGCCTTAGTTCCATTGATAACAACTTCCCCGGAAGTGGGAGTATCAAGGAGAGCAAGCAAATGCATCAACGTTGATTTACCTGAGCCAGACTTACCAACAATGGCGAGACTTTCACCTTCGTTGATATCAAAGCTTACACCTTTCAAGGCGTCAAATTTTGCGTCTCCTTTACCATATGATTTCTTTACATTGTTACATTCAATAATCTTAGTCATTTATTCAATCACCTAACCAATAGCACTAACTAAAAGCACGAAAACAATAAACGCAAGAAATAGTAAGACCATTATTAATTCAACCAAACTTACCCAGAAAGCAATGCTAGCTAAATAGCTCGGTTGAATTTTCTTTGATTTATGTGCCACTACCATACCCGCAATACCTGTAGCGATAATCAAAAGAAATGGAAGCCCCAAAAGGAATAGGCCAAGGAATCCGAAGAATGTACTGAGGCAAGTTAGACCAATTGCCCAATACGAAAGGTTTAGTGCTTTGGGATCCGTAGCTAGGACTTCCACCGCTCCGGAAACGGGAGCAGGAATAGGGGCAGCATAGGGATTTTGCTGGTAGTATCCCTGAGGTTGGACCGGAGGAGCGTATGCATTCTGCGGAGGAACATTATATGGTGAATTGTGTCCCCCTTCTGGTGTCTGTGGTACGTCACTGTTTCCCTCAGTGTAACCATAAGGGTTTTTAGGTTCAGTCATATCATTCCTTCCGTAGTTTATCTCGTAATATGGGTATCTGTATATATGAATAATTATACCTCATGTCACTATTAAAAAGTGTGGGCGATGATGTCTCATCGCCCACACTTCAAGTGAATTTCTTACTTACAGCCACCCTGATTAGCTACAAAAGTGTCGAGGCGGGAGAGGAACGCCGCCATCTGCTCTCGAGTTACAGCAGTAAAGGGGCGGTATGTTTTATCATCCCAACCTGTTGAGATACCAGCATCGGCCATCCAAGACATTTCCTTGTAGAAAGTGATTCCCTTAGGGGTGTCCTTGAACTTCGGAGATACCGGACTCTGGTAATTATCTACGGCGCTAATATGACACATGGAACCATAACGGTACATGAAAGCCGCCATGGAATCACGGTTAACATTATCGTTTGGACGGAAGGTTCCATCCGCCCAACCGGTTGTGATACCCGTTGAAGCAAGCCAAGAGATTTCCTTGTAGAAAACGTGATTCGTGGGAACATCCTTGAATGCTGATTTAGTCGGCGGAGTGTAATCTGGCGATCCCGCCATACGGTAAATAAAGGCAGCCATGGCATCACGTTTAATACTGGAATATGGCTGGTAAGTATCATTAGCCCAGCCGTTTGAAATACCTGAGGCACGCATCCAGCGGATTTCCTTAGCAAAAGCAGTTCCTCGTGAGTCCTTGAAGTCTTTAGCATTGGAATCATTCACGAAAGTATATCGCCAAGAAGTTGCTCCCGTTAGCTGGTATCCACTCTTGGCAACAGCGGTAATGACAGTTTTGCTATTACCTGTATAAGTTCCTGCAGAAGTATTCGCACCATTCACTTTGTACTGAACGCCGGCAGTAGAGGGAATGGAGTATTTCCCCTTTGCCTTATCAAAGGTAGGGTTAGCAGGGGTTACTTTGGTAACAGGGGTCGGATTGGTAGGAGTAGGGGTAGGAGTCGGAGTAGGGGTAACAGGCTTAACAAACGTATGAGACCAACTCGTTGTATCACCTACCAATTTATAGCCAGATTGTGCCCTCGCAATGATAGTAACGGCTGTCCAACCAGAATCATAAGTTCCAGTGCTCTTCTTTGCTCCATTGACAGTGTAATCCACACCCCAAGCGTCAGGAATAGTGTATTTACCAGTAGTGTCATCGAACTTAGGTGTTACTACATAAGCCTGCTGAAGGTATTGGGAAAAATCGATAACTTCGGAATATTTCTTATTAGTGGTGTTCAGGTAATAACCTGCCAGCGGGCGGTATTCAATAGTGATCTTTACCCAGTTAGAAGAATGTGTGCCAGCAGGCTTCTTCTCACCATTAACGTAGTATTCTACGCCTTCAATAGAAGGAAGAGTGTAAGTTCCCTTATTGTAATCAGCAGAAGGCTTACGAATCGTAATTGCCTTATCTTTCGCGGTGCTCAGAGCAGGCCTTCCCTCAAAATAATCATCGGGGGTGGTGTAAGTCTGGGCGGGCAGGCCATCCTTGAAGCTATAGAAGTTCTGAGTACCCCACATGTAGTAGTTATTTGGGTACTTTACAAAGTCCTTGTTACCTGTGATGAACAAACCAATACCAACAGTATTGACATCGGGGTTCAGAAGGTTAGCATTGTGGGATGGGGAATTTACCCACTGCTGGAACATTGCAGCCCCATCATTATCCCAGCGCGCTGCAACGTTTTCCAGCCATACGCCCCACCATACTGCCTTGATGCGGGAATCCTGACCTGCGTTCTGATTGTGCTCAAGCCGTTGGTAACCTGCGATGACCTCAGACCATGCCTGAGACTCTTCGGAGGCTGGAACGGAGAACAGGAGGGGTTCCAGCCCCTTTTCCTGACGGTAAGCATTTAACAGGTTAAAAATTTCGGTAATCTGCGCCCTGTTCTTAAGGTTAATAGCAGAGGTTTCATTGATGGTAGATGTTTCGGTGATAGCATTTACTCGAAGTGCTTCGCGGGCTGTCGGAGCGGCATTAGCTGGCAGGGTGCCGAAGCACATTGCACCTACAAGGGCCAAACCGGTAATACTGGTGGCTTTATGAAAACGATTCTTCATTATTATTTTCCCTCTGCTTTTTCAATATGAACTTACATAGTATATCTGTTCTTTCAAGAAAAATCAAATCGGTTTGTATCAAGCTTATACCTGATGCAAACCGATTTGATGAGATACAATTACCTACTTTTTAGGCTTAATGAAAGTATATGCCCAAGAAGATGTTCCTGATAGTTTATAGCCAGTTTTTGCTACAGCGGTAACAGTTATTTTCTTCCATCCCGAGTTATATGTACCAGCTTTAACCGCCGACCCGTTCACCTTATACTGAACTCCCGTGGTAGTGGGGATAACGTATTTACCAGTGCTCTTGTTGAAGGTTGGAGCCTTCGGTTTCACGACAACTGCTGGCTTTGTGAAAGTATAGGACCATGACGCGGTACCGGATAACTGGTACCCGGCATTCGCCACAGCGGTAACCGTTATTTTCTTCCACCCTGAGTTATACGTACCTGCCTTCGTGGTAACACCATTAACCTTATATTGGACCCCAGCGGTAGCTGGGATAGTATATTTACCTGTGGTCTTGTTGAAGGTTGGTGCATTCGGTTTTACGATAACCACTGGCTTGACGAAAGCGTAAGACCATGATGTGGTACCTGAAATTTTGTATCCTGTGGTGGCGGTTACGGTAACCGTTATTTTCTTCCATCCAGAGTCGTAAGTACCGGATTTCACTGCCGTGCCATTCACCTTATACTGAACCCCGGTGGTAGCGGGGATAATATATTTGCCAGTGGTATTGTTGAATGTTGGTGCCTTTGGGATTACAGATACAACAGGTTTAGTAAAGGTGTAGGGCCATGATGCAGTACCTGAAATTTTATAGCCGCTGTTCGCCACGGCGGTAATGGTTACTGGTTTCCAACCTGAATCGTAAGTTCCCGCATTTACATTTACCCCATTGACCTTGTATTGAATTCCAGTGGTGGTCGGGATAACGTATTTGCCGGTGCTGGCGGTAAATGTTGGAGCTTTCGGGGTTACCACAACAGATGGTTTAACAAAGGTGTGCGTCCATGAGGTCATACCCTTGATAACATATCCGGGGTGTGGTTTGACAGTAATGGTAATGGTTGTCCAACCTGAATCATACGAACCCATGGGTTTCTGGATACCATTGACATAGTAATCGACAAATTCGTTTCCGTCAATAGTGTATTCCCCCGTGTCATCATTGAATCGCGGGACTGGGACTTCGGTCTGTTGGAGATATTGTGTAAAATCAATAGTAGTAGAATACTTATTGTCTGCGGTGGAGTGCTTCCATCCTGAAAGAGGACGATATTCGATAACCACCTTTTCCCAATTGGAAGAATATGTACCAGCCGGTTTTTTAACACCATTTACATAGTATTCGACTCCCTCAACAGCAGGTAGAGTATAGGTGCCCTTCGTATAATCTGTGGTTACCTTTTTGACAACAATGGTTTTCAATTGGGTATTTTCCAGTGCAGGCCTTCCCTCAAAATAATCATCGGGAGTTTTATAGGTCTGAGCGGGTAATCCATCCTTGAAGCTGTAGAAGTTTTGGGTACCCCACATGTAGTAATTGTTCGGGTATTTTACGAAATCTTTATTACCAGTAATAAACAAACCAATACCCACCGTGTTAACATTTGGGTTTAGAAGGTTGCTGTTGTGAGAGGGGGAATTTACCCACTGTTGGAACATTGATGCTCCATCGTCATCCCAGCGTGCAGCCACATTTTCCAGCCATACACCCCACCATGCTGCTTTGATGCGGGGATCTTGACCTGCGTTCGGGTTATGCTCGAGCCGCTGGTAACCGGCGATAGTCTTAGACCATGCCTGAGACTCTTCGGAGGCTGGAACGGAGAACAGGAGAGGTTCCAATCCCTTTTCCTGACGGTAAGCATTAAGCAGATTAAAGATTTCAGTAATCTGCTCTCGATGTTCCAAAGTAGTTACTTGATTACTCTCCGCTCCTTGCACTGTTGCGAGTACTTGGGGTGAAGCATTGGCGGGAACAGAGCCAAAACACAATGCTCCTATGGTGGCAACACTGATAAACGCCAGTGCCTTATGCGGATATTTTCTCACGGTCATCTTTTCTCTATTATGGCGGGGAATGTGGTGGATTGCTTGTATAGTATATCTGGAAAAAGAAAAAGAAAAGCCCATATCAGTAAATTACATTACCAATATGGGTTTTTCTTATAGGTATTTACTCAGGTGTTCCCGTGACCTTTTACATTAGTAGGAGACAACTGGGCTAACAGGGAGATTACGCTTATGATTGGTGATGACGAAACGTTCAATGAGAGCCGTGGAAACTCGCTCTTCAACGTTTTTACCTTCAAGGAAATCATCAATCTCATTGTAGGTCACACCTAGGGCAATTTCATCCGGTAGAGCGACTGCGTTATCGAGCAGGTCTGCGGTGGGTGTCTTCAGGTAGAGGGATTCAGGAGCACCTAGTTCCTTCAAGAGGCTCTTCCCCTGACGCTTGTTCAAACCGCTCAGTGGAAGGAAATCAGCCCCGCCATCACCAAATTTGGTGAAGAAACCGGTGACAGCCTCAGCAGCATGGTCGGTCCCTAGCACCAACATGTTATTTTCACCAGCAATAGCATACTGGGCGACCATCCGCATTCGGGCTTTGACGTTTCCCTTATGGAAATCGGTGAGGTACTTCTTCTCCGTGATATCGCCTTCCTCGCTGTACTCGGCTTCAACGGCATCGACCGCAGGTTTGATATTGAAAACCTTGGATACATCAGGGCTGATGAATTCCAAGGCAGTCTGAGCGTCGGCTTCATCCTTTTGGGCACCATAGGGAAGGCGGACGGCAATGAACTTATATGGTCGACCATCATTTGTTTCGTTGAGTTCGGAGATAGCCATTTGTGCTAGTTTGCCCGCTAGGGTGGAATCCTGACCTCCACTGATTCCCAGTACATAACCTCGTGCTCTTGCTCCTACGAGGTAGTCCTTGAGAGCGTTAATGCGGACTCGGATTTCATGCTTCGGGTCAATGGTAGGGCGGACATTCAGTTCGCGGATAATGTCATTTTGGGTAATTTCCATCGTTTAATTTCCGTTCAGGCTAAGAGGGATTCAAAGGCTAGTTCAGTAAGGTTTTCTTTGGCAATCAGCGTTTTTGCTTTATGGAGCCGCATGATTTCTTCATCCACTAATTTATCAAAGTGTTTGAGAGCATAAGCTTTTGCGGAATCAATATCAACGAAAACCTTACCTCCCTTCATGTCAATGGTGGTGTTGACATGAAGGTCGGTAGGGGTGAAATATACAGCAGGGAAGAGATCAAAGTGGACCGCAACGTGGGGATGATCTGGGGTTCCAAAACCCAGCCGGCGACGTTCCTCAATGTTCATGGCGACCATAATATTTCCTTAGAGGGTTTCGTCGGTGTCGTTGGTACCAAAACCATCACGAAGGATGGCGGGGTGAAGGAGCTTAGCCTCGCCACTTACGTACAGGTCAGCGGCACGACCTGTACCAAACTGCGAGCCACCCTTACGACCCAGTTCCTCTACAAAACCGGGAGTGGTAAGAACCTTGCGACGGAAGTTCGCAGCGTGGAGCTTCTTACCCCATACCGTTTCATAGACACGGCGGAGGTCAGCAAGGGTAAAGGGCTGAGCAAGGAAGGATGATGCCAGCGGCGTGTATTCAAGCTTGGAAGCCGCCCGCTCCAGACCATCACGAATAATCTGCTCATGGTCAAAGGCCAGCGGAATAGCTTCTTCGCCTTCCTCAGGGCTTAGAATATCACGGATGGGGAAGAAGTGTGCTTCTACCGCATCATCGCCTCCAACAGGCGTTCCAGCGTTGGGGAGAAGGGCTAGGTAGGCGGTGGTGATAACTCGCATACGCGGGTCACGGTTGGGTTCAGAGTAAGTCTTCAGCTGTTCCAGCCATGTCCGTTCAACGTCTAGGCCGGTTTCTTCTTTCAGTTCCCGTTCTGCGGCTTCATCAGAGTTTTCATCCGCATTTACGAACCCGCCGGGCAGTGCCCAGTGGCCCTGATAAGGGTGACCGCCACGCTTGACAAGCAGGACGCACAGTTCTCCGTTGCGGATTGTCAGGATAACAATATCTGCGGTAAAGGAAACGGGCGCGTACTTCTTGGGGTCGTAGGAGGCGAGGAAAGCATCTTCGGCGGTGTGGGTGGTGTTAGTCATTTTATTTCCTTTACTTGACGTTGATATTATGGGTGGCAAAGCCGGTGGTGAAGAGTTCTTCGCAGGTTTCGGGGTTGATTCCTGCGGACAGTTCTCGTAGTACAGTGGCATCAAATCCCGCTTCCACGGCCTGTTCAGCGGTGGCCTTGACGCAGTAATCAGTGGCGATACCTGCTACATCAACTGCCTCGATATCTCGCGTGTTCAGAGCTTCTTTAAGAGTTTCTTCGGAGGATTTGATGTGCCCTTCAAAACCTGAGTAATCATCCCCATATTCACCTTTATGAACCTGAACAAGATTGATGGTTCCGTTTTCGGCCAGTTCCTTTAGCCCCGTGGCGAGAGTTTCAACAATTTCGGCTCCCGTGGTATTAGCAGCACAGTGGATAGGCCATGAAGTCACGAAATCAGGGTTTTCGCTCCAATGGCCTTTAGGGTCAATGTGCCAGTCCTGAGTGGTGACAACAGTGGTGTAATCTTTGGCGTTGTTACGCAGGAAGTTCAAAATATCGGTAGCAACTTTCTTACCACCAGTCACGCCTAGGCTTCCGCCTTCTACAAAGTCATTCTGGACATCTACAATAATCAGTGCTTTTCCCATGATTAGTTATTCCTTTCGGTGAAGTAGGCCAATGTTTCTTTGTAAACATCAACCATGTCTCGCGGTGCGATGAGTGTTGCATAATACGAGGAGACCCATGAAGTTTCTGGGTTCCATGTAGCATCCCCTTCAATTTGCATACGAATTTTGTCTGAATTTGCGAAGCCAGTGACAATTCCCTTCACCATACGCCGAGAAGAACCCGAATTATATGCCCCGGGACTACGGTCGTAGTCTCGGATGTAGGCAAGTACATAATCTCCCACTACAAGCGGGTGCCCCATGGAGTCGGGTGCTTCTGTGTAAGTTTCTCTGCGTGGCATGTCCTGTCCTTTTCTGTACTAATACTCAATATGAATATTATAGCACACTCTTTAGAGAAATGCTAAATATTCGCAGAAATAGCGGGAGTGCCATTCGTGATGGTCTTATCCCCCATGCGAAGTTCCGCCATGGATACCTTATGGTGGCGACGAACCGCTTCCAGTGTTGGAGCGAAAACCGTCTCTCCATCTTCAATGAAAACGTGCTGAAGAGTACGCTCCGTGGGGGTGGAAACATACTGCTTCAAAAACTCCCGGTTCTCGCGGACGAAAATGATTTCGTGGCTCGCATAGCCGGCAGAGTCAGTACGTCGCCAAGCCCACTTACGACCACCAACGCTTTTCTTGCCGCTAGCCTTCTTCGCTACGGGACGCATGGTTCCGTTGTCTTCTTCGATGGCAACAAGCTTATACACCATACCAGCAGTCGGATGCCCTGAACCAGTTACAACCTTGGTTCCCGCACCGATGCCATCAACGGGCGTGTCACGGTCGACCAGTTCGTTGATAACGTATTCATCGATATCGCTGGAGAGGATAATCTTGGTGTGCTTAGCTCCCAGTTCATCCAGAAGCTTACGGGCATTCTCGGTTTCTTCATACAGATCACCAGAGTCAATACGAATACCGCCAAGTTCAGTTCCAGCAACTTCAACGGCATTGCGAATACCCTGAGCGATGTCAAAGGTATCTACAAGTAGGGTAGTACCCACGCCCAGTGCCTTGACCTGCTGGCGGAACGCTTCCTTTTCATCGTGGTGAGCGAGGGAGAAAGCATGTGCGGATGTTCCCGTAGTGGGGATACCGTAAGTCATACCTGCTTCAAGGTTTGAGGTGGCAGTGAAACCTACGATGTAAGCAGCACGAGCGGCGGCAACAGCAGCCTGATCATGTGCTCGGCGGGAACCCATTTCAATAATGGGCATACCATGAGCTGCCTGAACCATACGGCTAGCGGCACTGGCAACAGCAGAATCATAATTCATAATGGAGAGGAGCACTGTTTCCAGCAGAACACATTCCCCGAAGGTTCCTTCAACGGTAAGAATGGGTGAATTCGGGAAGTAAAGGTCACCTTCGTGGTAACCCGTGATGCGACCAGAGAACTTGAAGTTCCGCAGGTAATCAATAGTATTCTCATTGATAACGGGGTCTGCTTCGAGGTAAGCAATCTGCTCTTCGGTGAAGCGGAAATTCTCCACAGCTTCAATGACACGGCCAGTACCAGCAACTACGCCGTACCTACGTCCTTCGGGGAGCTTTCGAGCGAACAGTTCAAAAACAGCCTGCTTCTGCGCGAGACCGCTTTCAAGGGATGCCTGTAGCATGGTGATTTCGTACTTGTCGGTTAGGAATGCTGTTGTTGCCATTGCTCATTTTCCTTTTCTGCTGGATTAGTTCTCAATATGAGTATTAGTCTAACATACTTATCGGCCAAATGTCAAAATGAATAAAAAAGAGATATGTGATGTGAGTCACATACCTCTTTCATTCTACTTTTTCACCCATAATCTCGCTCCATGAGAATCTTCCGCACGCATTTCCCATGTATTCTGGTGACTTAGGTAAGTATCTAGACCTTGATAACTATGGATAAGAACACACGTTATGCCATTATCCTCCAACCATCTATCAGTTCCCTCAATGGCATAAGTAAGGTAAGCCTGTTCTAGATATTCTTCCCTACCATACAAATCATTCCGGCCGTCCATGGACACTTTCACATCTGGTCGCATCAATATCATGGGACCACCAAAAGAAACATCGTTGTATAATTTACACCCCTGAGGAACCTCATCCAAAATGGCGTATCCATATCCCCCTCTACTGACTCTATCCTCAGCAAAAAAGGTTGTCACCCCCATCGTAAGGGTTGCTAATACGACCGATAAAGCCGTAACTTTAATATAGGGCATAAATTGATGTACCCCGAAAATTCGGGCCTTTTCTAAGTCTCCGCAAATATATGGCAGAGCCATCAGAAGAACAAAAGGAACCCACCGAGCCTGATATGAGCCAACCGCGAAAATTCCTAGAAGGAAAACCGCTTCAACCCATCGTTTCTCCTTTACCCTCAGCACGAGGGGAAGGAAAATAACCAGTAGAGCAACCGCTGAGGAAAAATTAGAGTTCTCACTTAAATCCCATGGTGAAATCCACTCAGAGATAAGCCCTGCTGATGCTGATGCGGTCTCAAACGATTTTGTTATCCCTGACATTCCATAAGGAGTAATGAAGCACAGGCCCAGTAAGAAAATAATCAAAGCAACCGAACGGATTATCGCAGAGAAGGTCTCTTTTCCCCATAGGGAGACGTCCCCGTTATACAAGGCAAGGAAATACATTCCACCGAAACATAACGCCCCTACCGGTCCCGTCAGGTGTAAGTTATTCCACAAAAGGATGATGAATCCCAGTACCACGAAGAGGGATATCATCGACTTCTGAGAGAGTTTTTGAATGACTAGCAATCCTAGGACAAGCAGTAAATAGTCATTTACCTGAGGTCGGGAAGTAAACCATTTACCGAGGAGAATACTGATAACTGATACTCCAATAAATATGGAACCCCATCCAATATTTCTGGACCGAAGGTACAACGCTGATAAAACTAACGTTAAACCAACATAGACTCCGACGAGAACGGAAACCCCTTCAAAAGAAGCGACGTTGTATATCCAGCCAAGCAGAGCATTCCATAACCACGAATTCGAAAGGTATTCTGCCCCGAATGCAGACCAAGAGTATGTATCCGAGGCGAGGAACTGCGAGTGCTTCAGAAAATCCTGACCACTCTTAATCTGCCAAAAAGAATCAGGCTCAGCTATTGCAATGGTACGGGAAAGGCTTATCCCAAGGATAAGTGTAAAGGTAAAGACCTTCCAGAGGTTATCCTTTAGAAATGCCAAATAATGCTCCTCGTATTAGGTTAGTCGGCAGTTTTGCCCATAACGCTGAATCATTCCAGCCAGCCATTCCCGTCCGATGGGATTCATGGAATGAATGCTGGCACTTGAAGGCCATTTATCCTCATGCTCGCATAGCCATAGCACTACTTTCCGAGATGTATCATCTCCACCGAGATCGTGGTCAAACGAAATATGGGTTGGGTTGTTGTTTTCAAGGTAAGTGATGGCTTCCGCCGATGTTTTTGCCCAGTCGTATCCCGCCGGCGGAGTGCGGATATCATCAATCCAAAGTTTCATATCTATATACTAGCATGGACCCTATACAATGTACAGGGTCCATGCTAGTTCAAATTAAGAGCTTCTGTTTGGCAACAAACTGGATACGAAGGAGGCGAAACCTTGCGGATTACGTGACTGGGTAATTACATCACCGGGTCCATAGAAATCCATTACGAGGCCCTCGCCTGATTTCAAGGAGTTCAGGATTCCAGTGCCAGACTTACGGATATTGACATTCATCCCATCCTCATATGCCACGAGGTGACCAGTATCAACAGTAAGCCCTTCACCTTGTTTGAGGGAATGATGGTCAATCGCACCATAAGCGGCTCCCACGACTGTACCTCTGCCAGTACATTTCACGGTGAATAAACCTTCCCCGCCAATGAACATCTTAGCCCCACCAAATTTGGTATCAAGACTAACGCTAGTATCAGAGGCAATCCATGCCCCACGGGTCAGAATAAGAGCATTGGAGCCGTCTAAATCGAGTTGGAAAATATCTCCCGGGTATGTGGGAACTACATCAACCCAACCACCGTGAGGGGCTGAGAATTTTGATACGAAGAAGGAATCACCGGAAAGCACACTCCGTTTCAAAGCGCCTAAGAAACCACCCTGCATCTCTGAGGTGATTTCCATACCGATCGTTTGCGCGTACATAGCTCCGGATTCAACATTGATAACCTGCCCCGGGTCAAGGAAACAACGTGCTACGGCATAAGCTGGAGAATTTCTGATTTCTACTTTCATTTTTACCTTTCTATTACCACGACAACATGGTTTCGGTTATTTGGTGATTCGGTAAAACTCTGCTGGAAGAATATCTACGGAGTGTAACATCGTACCCTGACCGGGGTTAAGGGCTGAATACATCATACCATTCCCGGCATAAATTCCTACGTGGGTGCCGCCATCTTGAACAATGAAATCACCCGGCAGGGCCTCCTCACGTTTGATCTTCTGTTGCCCAACCCACTGTTCTACACGGGGTAATTCAATACCTGCCTCACGAAAAACGAATTGGACATACCCTGAACAATCCCATCCATCAGTCGGAGAAGTCCCACCCCAAACATATTTCGCACCCAGATATTTCTTAGCGATACTGGTTATTTCGGTACCTTGTTCCTTTTCTGAAACTGTTCTACCCAAAGTTTGTATTTCTGTTTCCTTGGGGCCGGTAAGTTTTTGGTTTTCCGTTTCCCGAGGTAATACAGAGTTATCACTGACAATCAATACTTCTGCCTTGTCGGGAACTGACCTAACTGGTGTAGGCTTCTCCTCTTCAACCTTTTTCTCAGGTTTCTTCTCTTCTTTTTTCTTTACCGAAGTCACGTACTCACGCTCAAATGACACTATCGCTGTGTGGGAGGCTACAATAGGCTCAGCCTTTACGACAAGAGGGGCGGCTACAGAAACCCGAACCGGTTCAGGTTCCGATGGAATGACAAAGCAGGAAGCGGAGAGTAAAGCAACGGCTGTGACTGGAAGAAGAAATTTGTTCATGGTCCTAGATATGTATTTGGGGAAGGCTGACTTCCTCTTATATCGGAACTGGGCGGGGACTTTTATCCCCGCCCAGTTCTTAGAGAGACCCTGTTCCGAACAACATCATTACTTCCCGATGGAGTAACGGATTATTATTCACATTCCTGTTGTCACCTAAACGGTAAACTTCTAATCCCTTAGGTGTATTCACATTCACGAACACGGGCATATCCCCCTTATGTCCATCCAGAATACGCCCCAGTTCCTCCATTGATTCGTTGGATACTTGGTCCTGATTAACTGTAATCGTATATGGCAATCTGCCATCATCGGTTACTTCAATTTCCTCAATGCGATCTACTGAGAAGGATACCTCCTCTTCCCCATCACGTTGAAGCAAAGAACCTTGAATCTTGTAGATGTTATCTGTTGCGAGTTTGTCTCCGAAAGTTTCAAAGGTTTTCGGGAACATCAAACATGGGATGGAACCAGTGACATCTTCAAGGGAGAACATAGCGAACATCGCCCCCTTCTTCGTAGGCTTCTTCACCACAGAGTTCGCTACACCAGCAATGGTGATACGCTTACGGTCGCCAAACCCGCCCTGCGGACGAACTTCACCGGTGAGAATATCCAGAATCTTCGTATCAGCGTGCTTACTTAAAGTGTGGGCAATACCTGAAAGCGGGTGATCGGATACGTACAATCCAATGTAGTGACGTTCCTTAGCCAGCTTTTCCTTCTTTGGGTACTCTGGAAGTTGCGGGATATCAACACCAATAGTTTCCGACTCTTCCATTTCATCAAAGAGTGAGAACTGTCCGTTATCCTGCTTCTTCTTCACCTGAGCGAAACCCTTAGCGGCTTCGGGGAGATTGAGGTACAGAGTCCTACGTGAATAACCGTAATTATCCAGAGCACCTGATAATGACAGACTCTCCAACACACCCTTGCTTAGAGCATGTGAAGGAGCACGGTTCATGAAATCATCCAGAGACGTGAATGGCCCATTTTCAATTGCTTCATGGGAAATAGCATCAGCAACCGCCTCACCTACACCACGCAGAGCCTGCAGACCTACAAGGATTTCGTTTCCGTTCACCGCAGTGTAGTCAGCGGTCGAGTAGGACACAGAAGGTGAGGAAACCTTTAGTCCCAGCCGGCGACATTCTTCAAGGTAGAGTGCCGTTTTATCCTTATCTTTGGTCAAAGTAGAAAGGTTAGCGGCCATGAACTCAGCAGGGTAATGTGCTTTCAGGTAAGCTGTAATGTAGGAGATCAACCCATAACCAGCGGAGTGAGACTTGTTGAATCCGTACTCTGCGAATGGGATTAGGGTATTCCAAATTATCTCAATAGCATCACTGCTATATCCGTTGGCTTTCATACCTGCTTCGAACATTGGGAATTCAGCGTCCAGCACGGACTTCTTTTTCTTACCCATAGCACGGCGAAGATTATCAGCCTGACCCATGCTGTAGCCAGCAAGTTTCTGGGCGATAGCCATAACCTGTTCCTGATAGCAGATGACACCATAGGTTTCCTCTACAATGTCCTTCAAAGGCTCTTCCAATTCAGGGTGAATTGGCACAACAGGCTTCCGACCGTTCTTACGGTCAGCATACTCGTTGTGCGAGTTCATTCCCATGGGGCCGGGACGGTACAACGCAATGGTAGCCGAAAGGTCACCAAATTTGTTGGGCACGATAGCACGCAGCAAAGCGGCAATAGGCGGTGAATCCAACTGGAACACGCCAAGGGTGTGACCATCTTGGAGAAGCTTATACGTCTTCTCATCATAGGTATTCAACACGCTATCGTAGATTTCGAAGCTGTTGAGTTTCACGCCATGGTTTCGCTCGATAGCCTTGATAGCCTTATCGATGACGGTAAGGTTTCGGATACCAAGGAAGTCCATCTTAATCAATCCGAGGTCTTCACAAGTGGGGTAGTCAAACTGGGTAATCATCACCCCGTCCTCTTTACGCATCATCAGGGGGATGGAATCCACCAAAGCCTTTGAACCCATGATGACACCAGCAGCATGAACACCTGTGCTACGCATCTTACCTTCAATACCTAAAGCGGCATCGATAATCTTACGGTTGTTGCCCTCGTTGGCGATCTTGCGGAATTCGCCTGCTTCAATATAACGCTTATCATTCTTATCGAAAATCTGGGAAAGCGTCATTTCCTTACCCGAAACGGGCGGGGGAATAGCCTTAGTAAGAGTCTCACCCGTGATGAAAGGCTCCTCAAAGATACGGGAAATATCCTTCAGCGCGGACTTCGCCTTGATCATGCCGAAGGTGATAATCATGGCAACGGTTTCCTCGCCATACTTCTGACGAACGTAGTCAATAACCTTTTCGCGGTTTATATCATCGAAGTCAGAGTCAATATCAGGCGGTGAATCACGTTCAGGGTTCAAGAACCGCTCAAAGATGAGTCCGTGGGGGATAGGGTCAATCTCCGTGATATCAGTGCAGAATGCCAGTAGAGAACCACCACCTGAACCACGGGCGGGACCAACCTGCCACTTCTGGGCCTTAGCCCACCGAATGAAGTCAGAAACAACAAGCATGTAACCGGAGAAGTTCTTTTCCTTGAAAACTGCTAGTTCCTTCTCCAAACGTTCAATATATTCAGGGTCATTGACCTTATCTGGACGCTTACGGGCAAGTCCTTCAAACGCTTCCTGCCGAAGGAAACTGTCCTCGGTGTGGCCTGAGGGAAGGGGCACAGAGGGGCGAAGGTTCGGGTCATACTTGAACTCAGCACTGGCACGTTCAGCAATGGCAACAGTATTGGAAATGGCTCCCGGGAAATCCGCTTCGGGGAACAGAGCGTACATCTCTTCCGCAGATTTAACATAGTATTCTTCACCTTCGAAAGCGAAACGCTTTCCACCCTTATCATAGGGGAGTTCATTCATAGAAGAACCTGACTGAAGAGCAAGCATGTGCTCATGGTCTGGTGCATCCTCACGCCGAACATAGTGAAGATCATTAGTGGCGAGCAACGGAATATTCAGTTCCTTGGCAACTTTTAGCAAATCTCCTCTCACCTTGCGTTCAAGGTCGATGCTCATATTGTGGTCCATCAGTTCAAGGAAATAGTTTTCCTTACCGAAGATATCCTGCATCTTGGAAGCATACTTCATAGCCTCATCCCACTGCCCCAGCCTCAGGCGGGTCTGCAACTCACCTGATGGGCACCCAGTAGTTGCGATGATACCTTGAGACATGGTAGAAATAGTTGCAACATCAATACGGTTTTTACGGTAGTTACCCTTCTGCCATGAGAGGGTGTTCAGTTTGAACAGGTTATGCATACCCTCAGTGGTTTCAGCAAGCATGGTCATGTGCGTATAAGCACCACCACCGGAGACATCGTTGGAGCGTTCCTCTTTATTTTCACGGGCATCGTTACCGAAGAATACCGGCTCCCATGTTTCCATTGGGGTATCGCCCGGAGTTACATATGCTTCAACGCCGGGAAGAAACTTCAATCCCCGTTCTTTAGCGGCTTTCCAGCCGTTATAAACGTTACTCATCCTACCGTGGTCGGTAATGGAAAAACCGGGTTGCCCTAGTTCTTGCACCTCATTGGCTAAATCTTTGTAGTTTGCATGCCCATCCAGAACGCTGTGGTCTGAATGAGTATGGAGGTGAACAAATTGGTTCGACATAGTGCCCTTCTCGTTTTGTGAATAATCAATCTTACCATGCATGTAATGGCGGATCAGCTTTTATCCTAACGGCACTGAAGACAAAAATAATCCCACCCCGTGTCTTCGGGGTGGGATTATCAGTGAGAGAATTCTCATAGGGTGAGCAGGAAGTATGAACCTACAATCGAGGCAATAACCATCAGGGAGAAGGAGACAATCTGAGGGATACGGGTAGCTTCCTTCAAGATAGAAAGGTCAGAACCTTCCGCTTCTTTGAGCAACCACATACGGAATAGACCAAAGAGGTCACGGACACCACCAACAACGAAGAAAATACCACCCCACAGGATAAGTTCTGTGGAATACGGCGACTGGAAGATGGCAAGGTAGCCAAAGAATGCAATCCACAGCAGGGCCATTACCAGTCCAAAGAAATTTCTGATGAACAACAGGAAGAATAGTCCTAAACCGGTGAGAACCCACATCAGGATGTTGTGCCATGATTCATCAATGGAACTGATAAGCAGCGACCCCAGAATGATAGGAGCCGGATAGCCGGCGAGGGTGGTCAGGGTTGAACCAATGGGGAGTAACGTGGAACGGCGGATAGTTGCCGTTTCCCCACTGGAATCCCACCGAATTTTAATCTTCCGCACATGGGCGTTAGTAAACAACCCCACTACGGCGTGACCATATTCATGTGACAGAGTTACCAGATGGGTAACAAAGCCCTTCCACGTCCAAGGGAGGACACAAAGAACCGCGATAACCGCAATCCTCCAAGTCAAGTCCCAAAAATTGTAATCTTCCATGGTTGTATTCTACCCAGATGAAATGACAAAAGTCAAATCAGGCTATTTTTTCTCCGCAACCCAAATAGCATTGGTGGAAGGAAGGGGAAGAATGTTGCCCTCCATATCCCTGATTTCCAGTTTCGGGCTGAGTGCTTTGATATACCCTTCCTGTACATATTCTTCACTATGGACCATTGCAAACCCATGATCTTCCAGCATAGCTCGGTATTCGTTTTGGGTAAGCACTCCAAAAAGCTCCTGCGATTCACGAGGCAATGCCGCTTCACCCCACGTATAGGTGTAAGCGAAAGCGGTGACAGATTCAAGGTTCCCGAGGAAGGTATTATCTCCCTGATAGGTGAGAGAAACACGGTCTTTGAATGGCTGAAGCTTAAGATAGGCCTCCACTCCCGCTACATCTTCATTGAGCATCACGAGGGTTACCTTGTCATCCCAATTCGCAGATAGAACACCATCTCGGATAATAATACGACCGCCCGGTACCAGAGAATCCCGTATGCCACGGAGGGTGTCATTGAAAGCCTCCAGTGAATGCTTATGGAGACCATCCCGGTTCCCGTAGGAAAACACCTCATGCATCACTGAGGAGAGAATGGCGGAATCAAATTTTTCGTTTCCGAAGTTTTCCGTAATCTCGTTGGCGTAGGCTTCCACGACCCGAGGGCTGTACGGATTCTGTGAAATTTTGGATACGGATACCTCCGAAGCGTCAAGGCCATAAACGGTATGCCCCTGCTCATCAAGGATGTCAAGAAGTTCGCCGCCGCCGAAACCAATTTCCAACACATTATTGCCTTTAATGTGGGTAAGCAACCGTGCTTTATCTCCAATGGAGGAAGCCATCCGCTCGTAATACAAGTCATTCTGATCCAAAAACATTTTCACTGCTTTCCGTATATGTGTAATTACTTCCAGAATACCTAAAAGAGGTTATGAAGTCAAATAACATTATTATGTCCCTTTTCTATTCCCTTAGGGTACTTTCAAACTAATATCCGGGGTAAGGTATGTTTTATCCGCACAATAAGCTATGAATACCGTTCTATCATCATAAATAATCTTATCGAAAATAGCTGTAAAAAAGTAGAGGAATATGCCGTTTTCCCTTGAATTCTCGGGGTTTTTGTGCTAGAATAGTATCAATATCAAGACATCAAATACACGACGATTAGAAGGATAAAAACAATGAGTAGGGCAGACCACGAGCGCATTGACAAGACACTAGCATGGACTATTATTCTAGTAGTTCTCGTGGTGCTTTTCCGACTTTACGTACCAACCCCTACGCACCAGCAGCAGGATTTCAGCGGCGTGGTACTGCCCATCCATGTGAGCAGCAGTGGTGGCATAGACTTGTAAATATCCGATAGAGCGGGGTGAACTTACTGGATGTAAAGGACGTAATGGCTGATAATAACACCCTGTTTCTCCCCGATGGGCTGGAACTTGAACAGATTGAACCGAAATGGTTAACGGGTCTCTGGCCTATGACGAGCATGGATTCCTCTATAGGATCCATTATTATGACTTTGGGAATCTATTTGGTAATTGCAATTGCCGCTGTTTTCCTTTCCTACGTTGTTAAAGCAACTTTCCCTAAAATTTTGAACCGCATTGTGTCCCTCGGCCTCATTGCGGTGACGCTTGCCGCCCTAGCCTCAGGGGCATTGGCTTTTACCACTTGGGCGGGTAAATCCCCTATTGGGGATGAGGCAATGGGTACGCAGGTTACGAAGGTTACCCGTTGGATGGCCGGTCAGGGGGTCAGTGCTGATAATCGCCAAGCATGGAATCTGGTTTGTCATTACTATGACCAGAAGAATGACAACTGCGATGAGGACAATGTTCCCGTTGTTGTATATCGCGGTCAAAAGGAAAAAGTCCATCTCGAAAAGAACAATGACGGTTCCGTATATCTGTATGTTTTCGCAGATAAGGTTCCGCTAATAGAATAAGGTAAACAATAATAGGGGTGGATATCATATGATGTCCACCCCTATTATTGTTTGTATATTTAGGCACAAACACCTTGGCTGAGACCGCCTTTAGCGGAATCATATTTCCAACGGTTCTCTGTATCGCTGGCATGATAACCTTCAATACAGAAATCCTGAGTAGATTTACCTTCAATTACCGGCGGATTGAGATAAATCGTTATAGGTGTAGCGATATTGTAGGTATAAGCAGTCGAGTTACTAAGGTCAAAGGTGACTGATTTGATTCCCGTAGGGCAGAGAGTGCTCACAGTGAATTTAGAAGCAGCCTTTTTGATAGTATTACCACTCGAAAGAGTCTTCAACCCATTTTCACATTCAACCTTTGCACTATAAGTAAAGCTGTCAGTTTCTTTTTCAAAGTGTGGGGCTGACAACTCTATACCATATCCGGTTGGTTCCATTTTAACATAAAAATAGCTTTCCAGTTCCCCCGTAGTTATGCGTTTGAGATTTACGCGTGTGGCTCCGTCATCTCGTACATGTCCAGCCTGTCCTTCCGGTATTCCGGTACCTTTCAGCTTAATGTTCACCCCATCTGAAGTATTCACCGTAGCTGGCAGAGATGATGGGTATATCCCCTTGGCGGCAATGCTTGCAGTTTCCATTGAGATAGCTGTATTTTTGAGATCTGATTTAAGGCTTGCCTCGGCAGCTGATTTCCGTTGGTTGAGAAAAGCGGGGATGGCAATAGCTGAGAGAATACCAATGATAAGGATGACTACTAGTAATTCTACTAAAGTAAATCCTTCCTCAGTAGAGTTATTCCTTTTTAACGTGTCTAACATAAATTCCTTATAGTTGATAAATATCCGTATAAGGATATCGGTCGTTAAAAAGGTTTAAGGTTTAAATGTGGTCAAGAGTACTTTAGGTCGTCATTATGCTTTGTAATATGTATTATTCCGATAGTTGTAACTAACAAATTGCTCTACTGAAAGTGCTATCCCATGACATCCCCCAAAAATCTACCACTTACCAGCTTATTTGCCTACCACAACATAAAAGACAACACAATCCGCTTAGGTTCTACCGCAGAACCCCTTGCCGCGTTGAATATTGTGCTGGATAAAAAATCCCCAGAGGACTCTATTTTCCGTAAGGAATTGAAGGAGCAGGGGTATATCAATAAGACCATTGGGGATTTGCTGGGGGCTTTTGGAATGCTCGGCATTAATGAAGCATCTTATGACTCAGGGTTGGTGCTTACGAAGGTATCTAAGGGTGAGAGAATAAACCGTGCCCGGCTTCCCGAGAAGTACCTTCACATCAGCAGTCAGGTTGTCCAAGGAGGCTCTATTTACATTGGGATTGACTATACGGATATTGGCATTCTCGGATTACGTGGAGCAGCGGGTTCGGGGAAGAGTTTCTTCATCAAAAATAGGGTTCCTGAGGATAATTCGATGGTTCTGAATTTCTCAGATATCAACTATAAGTCCATGTCTCCCATAGAAAAACAGGATTTTGGTAACAGTATCAGTAGAGAGTTCCTCCAAGATAAAACCCGAGACCTTCTGGTGTTGGACCATTACTCTATCTCCCGTAATCCCAAGAACCTCAACTTCCACCCAACGCTTTACCACGAAACCTTCAACCAGATTATCAAGCACCTGAACATGTTCAAGAAAGCGGGTAAGACTTTGATTGTTTCAGGTGTTGATGAAAACGGCGAGCTGGAGAACGCAAAATCCGATGCGGTCATTGACTTCCTTGGCAACAACAATTATTTGAACTATGGTTTCTCATTTGATTCCATTGATTTCCCGAAAATTCTGGTAGACTAAAAAGATGACAACCTTAACGAATTACACAGAACAGACATATGCGGTTTTTGGTGATGTTCATGCCCATATCAAACCGATGGTGAAAACACTGGAGCGGCTTGGTTGGAATGCTGAAACTTTGGTCATCCCGAAGAATTTGACAATTGTACAGGCAGGTGACCTTATCCATAAGGGGCCGCAGACCAATGAGATTATCGCTCTCGTGGATGGCATCATGGAGCGAAATAATGGCGACCCCGACTGCGGTACTTGGATTCAGCTTATGGGTAACCATGAATCCCAGTACTTCGAGAAAACGTTTAATTTTTGGCGTGTTGAATGCAGCAAGGATTCAGGTGACACCCTTCGCCGTTGGGTGGAAGAGGGGAAGATGCTCTTCTCTTATCTGATTCCTCAGCGTGATAGGCCTTATATGGTCTCCCACGCTGGTGTGAATCCGTTCTGGTACTACCGAGCGGAAACGCTATTCAATGCTGTCAATGGCGGCCCTGTGACTACTGAGGCTATCCTGACCAAAGCCCGTGAAGATCGGACTCCGGAGAACTTTGTAGCATGGCTGAATTCGCTTACCCATGTACCATATTTTGTCTCACGGCCCGGTGTGATGCTACGCGGGGGTATTAGTAGTAAAGCAGGTCCAGTTTGGGCTGAAAGCGTTAGAGAAGTATATGTCCAATGGAGAGATGGTGACGTTCCTTTCCATCAGATTCATGGGCATGTTACACCTGTAATGTGGGGGCCTGTTCTTAGGGGAGCGAGTCAGTTCTACCCGACAACCCCTGAAATAATCCGCAAGGAGATAGAAATTTTTCCGAAGGACCGCAGAACGCTGTGGCGGAATACGGATGGTGCTGAATTCCATTGTATAGATAACGGGTTTGACAAATTCGCAGATCTGGAACATATGAGACCCCTGCTTCTCACAGAGGAAGGGATTATCCCGTTCAAGATTTGATGAGATACCAACAAAGGACACGATATGAAAAGGCTAAACTTGGAAACAACTAATCAACAGGCGACACTAGTAACTCATCTGATTAATAAAGCGAGGATAGATTTAGGAGAACTTTATAACATCGTGTCTGTGGGTTTGGGGACCAATATTCCAGTTCCCCTCATCTTCCAGAAAATCCAAAATAGTTACCCCGAAATTTATGGCAACACTACGGCTTTGCAGAATGTCTTTGAGATGATATCAGATAATTTCTCAGAAGATACGTTCAAACAGGAAAAGGAAATCCTTGACAATATTCAGCAAAGCCTTGATGCTATGGCTGAGGGGCAAATCAATGATGAAACGATACTGGTTGTTGTGTCTAAAATCTTGATGTTGCTTGGACTTGTCTTCGCTGACTTGCAGAAACTGGCAGATGTTTTTGAGCAGAAATGTTTGGTTCTTGGGGTTAATATTCAACGCATGATGGAATGGAATGAAGATGATCCCATTGACCTATCCGTAGAAGAAGAACTACCCACCAATTAGAAGAGGCCCCCTCGGGGGCCTCTTCTTTTTATCCGTGAAATTTTATGTATTCTACGAGCACCTCACGGGGCATATATAGAACATCAGTGATATCTTCAAATGCCCCGATGAAACTATCTGCTACAGAAGCGGTGTGATATTCCCATCCGTAAGTGCCTAACGCTGAGACAAGGGAAATATCCGCTATCGTCTCGGAAATGTTAATGTCGTCAAAGCACTGACCGAAAAATACTTCAAGTACCACACTGCCTTCAACAAGATTTACGGTGATGACACCTTCTGGTGCCTGCAACCACCAACTCGTACTCTTCTCAGTGATTGAGGAGCCGCATATTTCATTATGCTCATTGAGGCCGGCATACATTACCCGAAGTGTTTCAATACGCTCCACCAACTGCTCTGCTGGCATAAAATAATTGATGGCGGCTAACGGGTCTTCCCGGGCGATTTCGATAGTCATGGAGGTGTCCTTCGGTTACTATGGTTACCTGTTACCTATCGTCATAGTCCCGCTTGGGCAAAGGATGGTTCGCCTCTATAGAAGGCCTCAATAATTTGCCCGGCGTTAGCAATCCCGGTTTTAATCATCTCTACCATCTGAGGTGCGATATCCAATGTTTTCGGATGGTTGAGGTTACCTGTGGCATGACGAATACCAATTTCATAATCAACTTCCGTCATCTCCACTGAGCATTTAGTCTTGAACAGGTTAGCCACCGCACCCCGCAGTGATTGATCAGCACGTAGCTGAGCCGTAATTTGTTCTGGGGTTGGCAGTTTGTTCTCCCGCATAATGTGTTGTTCAATCAAAATATGCATGCGAGTTTCAACTAGGTGGGAAGCCCGGTACCCCCACAGGGGGCGGACATTCATCACGATGGGATGATTTTCCCATAATATATAGAACCAGTCAGCCGGCAGGGGGCGTGGTCGGTTCTTAATCTTTTGATGTACTTTTTTGAATATGGACACGGGGGAATATTTCTTGTTCATGGCTTAACGATTCTAGCTGATCTCATCAGGGCAAATCAAGAATTTTCCGCCGTTGTGACCAACTGAACACTAAAAACGGTACGATTTCAGATGTTTCGCGGTGATGGATACAAAACCTCCCGCCATGTCCTTGCCAACTGTTTTCGCATAGGAGACAAAATCCAGACTCTCCAAATGTGTCCTGACAAGATCGATGTCGCATTTTTGCTTAGGTACCGAGAAGAACCCCGAATACACAATGGTTCCTGCGGGGACCAAGTGAGTATGGATTGGAGCGGTAGGTTTAATGACATGCCCGAAAACCAGCTTCGGTTTATCCGTTGCGTTGAGTCCTTGACTTCTACCGTACTGGTACCACATAGACTTTTTCTCCATACTTCGTTGTGCTAATTCGGAGCGGTGAAAGGAAAGATAAGCATAAGCAAGTGGGAAAGTGGTTTTGAGATATTCTTCATCCATGGGCACATAACGTTCAGTGTCTAAATGGTAAGGGAAAATGGCTCTACCCATTATTTCCCCACCTTTGTATGTTGATCCCTTCACCGCTGGCCGTAGGATCCCATTCTCTATGAGGTGACCATGGAAAACAGTGGTTTCAGTGCCAATGACAGGCGAAGCGTCAATGTAGAGTTTATCTCTGAGAGTGGCAATACCGTATTGTACATTCATTACATCATCCACGGCACGGGGGAGAAGTGCCTGCTGGCTCATAATTTTCTCCGGGTCAGCGAAATTCCACTGGCTGCCAGCAGTAGCTAGCAAGGAATCATACTCTACGGTAGATGAGGTGGTGACACCGTTTTCCATGAGGGAATATGCAACGGTCTCGCTTGGAACGTTTCCTAAATAAGTAATAGTCGCATAAGTATCCGCATCACTGAATATTTTCTCAGAGCGGTAATCGCTTAGCCCCGCAACCAGCCGGGATTCAACGAGGTGCTTACGAAAGCCCTGCTGTGAGTGGTTCTTCATAAAACTGTTCGGGGTGATATAGGCAAGTTTTCCTGTTCCATTGAGGAATTCCAAACCCAATTCAAAGAACACAATGTACAGATCAGTAGTACCTGTAGCGAAACGGAATTTTTTCACTAGTTCCCGTTGCTCCTCGGGGATGTTATGAATGCGGACGTAGGGAGGGTTTCCCACTACAAAATCGAAAGTCCCACTATACTTATCCTTGAACACCATTGTGTCCCCTTGCTCCAACTTCCAATCAACTGCCGGCAAGTTATGCTGCTCTACCAAAGCATTTAGGGAGTCTATGGTGGAATGGTATAGCACGGGGTCAAGTTCAACACCGTAGATATTATGGCTAAGGGTTTCAGATGTTTCCCGGGGAGAATATCCGTGCTGTTCTGAAGCTCGGATAAGCCGGGAGACAATTTCTTCTAAGAAGACCCCGGCACCAAAAGATGGTTCCATAATTGTTTTGTGGAGAATTCCGCTGTCTTCAACGTATCCTACGGTGTCAAGCATTTGTTTTACAATAGCTTTCGGCGTAAAGACCTGCCCAAATGCTTTTTCACTCATCTAATAATCCCTTCAGAAATTTTCTTCTATCCTATTCTACCAGTAACGTTTTACGGCATAGGTAAGGCCCCTAACCCAATCGGAGGGCAGGGGCCTTACCTGATACTTACTTCTACTTCTTATCCTTCAGTTCGCTGATAATCGGTAGTCCGCGAAGCTTGCGGTCATGGTTCCAAATAGCACGCTGAGTCATCTGAGCATCCGGAAGAGCGGAGTGGGCATCCTCGTAAGGGATACCGTTTGCTACGGTGAAAGTGGCGAGCTTATTGTTCTCAGACTCGGGGGTGAGGTAACGAGAGTGGAACATGGTATCCATAACGGGCTTCGGCTCAGGATGCTTCTGACCCGCACGCTCAGCCTTGAAACGGGAAGAGGTCAGACGGGCACGGTGCTTACGGAAACCGGGAACGTACTGGTCAAACCAACGCTCCTCGAAAGCCTTGTTATGAGCAACCATGATAGCGTTTTCATCCATCAGCATAGCCTTAACCTTGGCCTGAACCTCAGGGTGGGAGAAGTTACGCTTACCACGGATATCATCAGGGGCAATCTTATGAACATCCTGAGCGCCCGTGCCAATAATGTCTAGGACACGATCATCACGGACACCGAAACGCTCCTCGTATTCCTCAACGAGAGTTCCATCGGGGCGGGTACGGCGGATACCGATTTCAATGATTTCACCACTGTTCGGCCCCATACCTGAGGTCTCAATATCTACGGACACAAGATCCTTGGTCCAATTAGTCGGGCCACCCTTAGCGTACTCAGCACGCATATGGGCATCAAGAGTAAGGTTCTCAGGTACATCCATGTCAGCCTTCTTGGCTGCCTTAGCGGTAGCCATAGCGTTCTTACGGTGGCTGAGGATAATTGACTTGGCTTCGCTAATTTCAATCTGGCGCCACGCGGCAAGCTGGACGGCCTGATTGTGGAGGTTCTTGGTGTCACCAGCCTTATCAAAGGTTGACTTCGGTTCGCGGGTAGTGCGGGTACCGTTCCAACGGGCAACCACTTCCTTATCCCAAACCTGCTGAATCTTAGGCATGTTTTCCTCGAGGGTACCTACGGCAGGGTTCCCCTCAGCATCGCGGTCATACGGGTTGATGGGTTCATCAGCGTAGATGCGACGGGAACGGTACTCACGGTCATCGACCAGAACGGCGATATCAGCGTACTTGAAACCGGTGTTACGCAGGTACCAAAGCACCTGACCACGGTAGCCAAGCGGAACACGCTCTTCGATGGTGCCATCTTCGCGGACATGCTCCCAGTGGGAGATATCGGAAGCGGTCTTGATTTCCAGAATACCGTCAGGGGTTTCACCATCAGAGGACAGAAGACCATCAACGTTCAGCTTGTACGCGGGGTTATCCTTGTTGGCCCAAGAGGTCTTGGAGTACATTACGTTAGCGTCGGGGTTTTCCTCAGCGTAACGGCGGACAATAGCGGTTTCCCAAGCGTTACCACGGCCAGTCGGACCAGAGAAGCCGCTGTTGGCTTCTGCCTGAGCGGCAACTTCCTCCTCGGAGTAAGCCTCAGTCTTGGACTTGACAAACTCGTTGAAGTTCTCGGTACCGAAATCGGGGTCAAGCTTCAGGATGGAACCGATATCGGAACCACCAATACCGTGCTGACGCTCTTCCAGCCATTCACGAGTACCTGAATCATAAGTTGCTACGGGGATAGCGTCACCAAGGGTCTTACCCTCAAACGGGATACCGGGGTCACCCTCAATGTCATTCATCTGGGCAACCAGAATGGCGGTCTGGTCCTTGTACTTCTCAAGGTCATTGTTCGCAACATGGTAAGCGTAGAACGCGTCAAGGTGCTGACTGTTCAGTTCGCGCAACTTCTCGTATTCATCATCGAGAGCGTCCTGAGCGGCGATAACTTCTTCCTCAGTGGGAACTTCTGCGGAACTATTAATCTTCTTACCCTCAGCGGTGAGCTGAAGATTTTCCAGCTTCTCCGTCTGAGCTTTGATTTCTTCCTGCAGAGCCTTACGCTCATTGCGGGTGCGGTCACGCTCGTTGATGAGGACAGTGAAATCATCACTATCAATCCGTGCCTTAACCTCTGCGCGGAGTTCCTCAAGCTTCTTAGCGTCTGCCTCAGTCAATTCGTTATCCTCTGTACTCGTGGTATGTGAGGTGTTGACATCACCGATGTCATTCACCTTAGCCTGCTTGATTGCCTGCTCACGAGCAACAATACCGTATTCGAGCTTATAAGACAAATCGCCTTCGGGATCGCCTTTTTCCTCAATCTGGGTGCGGAGGAATTTTTGACCGGCAGGGGTCATATAGAAGTTGTTTTCAGCCTCAGTGAGGGCTTCCTTAGCGTTGAGGCAAGCTTCAGCGTCATTGGACATCAAAGCCTTGGAATAATCTGCCTGAGCGACCTTCAGCGCCTTTGTGGCGTGATTGGAACAACGAGGCCCCGGTGCGGCATAACACATTCTAATCTCCTTATATTGGTCTTGTAACGTATCTAACATCAGAGATTACCAATTGGTTCCCATTACTCAAAATACAAGTGGGATCAGGGTGTGTCAAGACGCACGGTAAAAAATTTTGGCTGGGAAATATCTGCGAGCTATTTTACTCAACATACTTAGCGTGCCGGGGGAGTTCCAATGTTGGCTGATCCTCAAAAGCAAGGAAAATACGTCCATCTCGGGCCATTACCTCTGCTGTGTCCCCGTTGGTAAGGCGGACGATATCACCCGGCGTGTTATTGAGAGCATCATCATGGACAATGGAAACACTGTACCTCTCTTGCGCCCATGATTCATAGGAATCCGCGACCCTATCCTGGAGAACACATACTGCTGTGATAGCCAGAGCAAAAGTGAGAATAGGGGCAAACACCAGTTTTGTTTTCCGCATGGAATACCCAATAAGGATACCCGAAGATGCCACCACGATACAGGAGATAAAACCCATGAACCATGAAGAGTGGAAGCCTTTGGCGGGATCATAATTTCCGCTGGATTGAAGAGAGAAAACCACACTTATCATGCCAAATGCGAAAAGCAACAGACCTATAATAAGGGCAAAAGGTTTGAATTCATCGGTTTTAGTCAATTAACATTCCTGTCTTCATTTCGTTTCATACACGATATCTAGTTTTTCAGGTCAGGAGAAGAAACTAGGACTATATCATTCAACCTTATGGTTAATATTCATATCGCCATTTTTCACACATATTCCCTGCTGAAGAGGTATCTTCCCTCTTCTGGTTACCGCTCATACCACTGCTATCGGAAATGTAAAAAGCAACCATGTATTATTTCCCCGGACACCGGCCTAAAAGGCAATTAAACAGTAGTAGGCCCCTCCAATTGAGGGGCCTACTACTTAATGATTAGTCTTTGCAATCGCATACACCAGTAGCGGGAAGCTTACTGAAACAATCCATACATGTACCATAATCCTTCGGACCGGCTAGCTTCGTGAGCTTGTTGATGCGCTCCTGACGGATTCTATCACCTACCTTGGCAGAAGTGGCACTTACCTGAGTAAGGGAAGTACCGATTTCGCTTTCAAAAGTGGAACTGTTGAGCTTCTTATCCCAGTTCACAATGGAATGAGCACGCCGGGTGGCAACACTGCTCTCATAACTTCCACTGTCGCGGATATACTCCTCCAACTTCTTCTTGTCCCTACCTGATTCAATGTAGGCTTTCATCACAGGCGTGGAGTTAACCAATTCACGCATCATCACAGCACGTTCAGCTGCAGAAGAATCCTTGAACACCTTACCGTTAGCGGTCAGTTCGTATTCGGTGGTGTTATCCATGCTCTCAGAACGTTGAACAAGTCCAATGTACTCAGCCGCGTTACCGTAGTAGTTACCTTGACGGGAATCAATACCAAAAGACTCACCCAGCCCGCCGGCGGTGTTCGCACCATTATCAATGGCATCTACTACTGAGGATACCTTCTCAAGGTCATTAGCCTGAGGAATGAGGCTGGAATCATAAGATGCGTAGCCGGAACTTCCATAGGCATCCAGCGTAAGGTTATTGAACTTGGAGAGCGGCAACCGGCCTTCTGCCTTACGCTTAGCGTTCAGTTCATCAAGAGCAGCTTTTTCTTTCTCCTGTTGCTCAGCGAACTGACGGTCAAGGCGGTCCTTACGGTTCTCCGCACGCTCGTTTTTATGCTTGATCTGTCCCCGTGCTTTATTCTTCGCAAGAGCCTCCTCACGGGCAATCTTGCCGTATTCAAGAGCGAATTCCAACTCACCTGTCGGGTCACCTGTTGCCTTGATTTCAGACTCAAGGTATTCCCATCCCTTCGGTGTCATGTAGAACTGCTCGTTAGCTTCATCGAGGTGCTTCTTTGCCTCAATACCAGCATCAACATCTCCGCTGGCAATTGCTTCACGATAGTTTCTCTTCGCCTTGCTGACTTCAGTTAGAGCATGACCTGAACAACGAGGCCCACCTGTATAACACATGAGGATTCCTTTACTTATAAGAATGAGACTTTTACTGTCTAACTTCTACCGTAAAGTAACAGGCACCACACAATCATACTGCACAGCTATGGCCCGCAACATATGTTGCGGGCCATAATATTACGCTTCCAGTTCCGCTCTCAGGTTAGCGTTGATTTCCTCATAATTCAGATGCAGATCATAAATACTCAGAGACTGCAGATGGGTGGCGAAGTTCTGATCCATTGCCATCTCGGTAATCATATCCCTGTTCTCGGGGCTGAGACGGGGATTGAAGTACCCGCGATTACGCATCGCTTCCTCCAGATTCAGAATCAGTCGCAGAGCGTGCCGGCGGTGCTTGAAGTTCCCGTGAGCAAACGCCGTGGCCGTCCTACGATACCGGCCAATCATGGCATCATAATTCAGACCTGCGTAAAAGGAGTTACGGAACTCCGAGATACGATCAATGGTAGCGATGGGAGAGAACATTGCCTCCAGTGCTTGCGGCTGACCATCATATGCGAATCGTGCGAAAGTCTTGAAGTCCATGGTGATCTGGTCTTCATCACCCTTAATGATCTGCCGGGCATTGCGCTTGCGACCATTGTTGATAGTGGGGATGATACGGTACGTATCGTTATCACTACCAGCATGGTCAAGACCATACAGCTTGGAGCCTGTATTGGTCAGCAGCAGGGTTTCTGGGTTCGTCTTCATAATTACAGTATAGCAAGGCATTCCATATTCCGCAACCCCGAAACCACCTAGATAAATTGATAATGGATTTCCTTAGGAAGAGGAGTGTTTCGGGCATTATTTCTGCGTCCCCGACGTTACACTCTATTACTGTCCAAGAGGAGGTTTCTATGGAAGTTCTCAGTTCCCTCTATTCCCCTGCCACAACGGCTATCGCAGGTTTTATCTCCGCCGCCATCTTCTCCCTCATTATCCCCCGCATTCTTGACACCTTCACTGACAAAGACTCCCGTGAGTTGAAAACAATCCTTGACATTAAAACAAGCTGGGACAAAGCCGCCATTGAATACGATCCTGAAATTGACGATCTTATGCGGATATACGAAACCCGCTATACCTTGTCATTATTCAAACGTTTCAGAAGCCGTCATTTCCATCCGGCCATGAGTTTGTGGGCAACCACTGCGGTGATTTTCACTTACACATTGCTGGCAATGGTTTTCGCCGCCCTGCTCATCTCCGCGTTCCTCCTCTACCCACAGATTGTGGCGATGAGCGTCGGAATTTTCCTTGTCATCTTGCTCATCGGTTACGCCGTGGTGCGACTATCGATGATTAGAAAAACCCAAAGCCCCTTCTTCTACACCGCCCGGATGCATCACCCCAACAAAGGGGATAAGGTCATCAAAGTCACCACCGTTCAAGATGATGAGACAAGCAACTTGATTTACGATTTCATCGGGTTGCCAACGCACAGCAGTTGGTTCCGCAAAGCAGAGAACCGGCTCAGTATTTATGAATTACGCAATGAAAACAATGGCTACGCTGAATACACTTACGCTCGAACCCGGACCATGACTTTATTGGAACAGGAATGGTACCTGCGGCTAAACTCATTACGGAGTTTCATCAAAAAAGCTTCCTACATCCCGTTCACCCTCAAAACCAAAGCACACGCACATCACACCCCCTATTACATGACCATGGACGGAGCGGAAGCGATTCGTAACATCGTTTGGACCTAATTTGACAATCCCTTTAAATAGTGTAGAATGAAACCATCACATACACATAGATAAGGAAAAATGATGACTCTCAAGGAAAAGATCCAGTCAGATATCACCAAGCACATGAAGAACGGTGAGACCTTCGAGCGTGACACGCTTCGTCTGGTACTCGGTGCTATCCAGTCCGAGGAAAAGGCCGGTAAGGCTCCCGTGGAATTCAGTGATCTCCAGACCGAGGCTTTCCTGAACAAGCAGGTGAAGACCCGCCGCGAGACCGCCGCTATCTACACGGAAGCAGGCGAAACCGAGCGTGCCGCTAAGGAAAACCGTGAGGCTGACCTGTTGGCTAGCTACCTGCCCGAGCCGATGACCGAATCCGATGTAACTGCCATCGTAGAAAAGGTCATGGCTGAGTACGAGGCTCCTACCCGTAAGGACATGGGTAAGATTATGAAGGCTGTCAATGCTGAGGTCAAGGGTCGTTTCGACGGCAAGACCATCAGCGGCATGGTTGCTTCACGTCTGTCCTAGCTGGTAAAAACTTGTGGCCCGCGCCTAATAAAAGGCGCGGGCCACAACTGGTTTAAAGCCTAGTCAAGGTAAATGACATGCGGTTCCTCCACGAAGGGAAGATTCATCGGCTCAAAGGTGATGTACTCTTCTACGGTAATACCACCAGAGCTTTCTGTTTTACCCAGCAATACGGGGTGATCTGGGTGTTCCAAAAGGTGCTGGAACCCAATATACAGGGAAGGATTCTCCAGCATCTTACTCTCCCGCATCGTGTGACATCGGACTGTTGCCGTGTATTTCCGCATCATGGAACCACTGCGTATTTCCAGTTTAGCTGAGTAATAAGTGTGATATACAGGATTATCTTCAATCGCCGGCACCTCAACAATATGGAAATTGGGGTAAAGTGTTTCTGCAAAGGATGATGGTTTGTTATTCTGCAGCAATTTATTACGGGAAGCGGTCATCAACGCTACGAGGTCTTCGGCTTCCTTACGTGTATCAAATCCTGCTTCAAACGAGGATGATTCGGCGGCATTTATCACTAATACCAACCATTTTTTGCTACTCATACAAGCCTCACTTTGTGTCGTTATTCTCAGCTAGTTCATTACTTAGTCTATCACTGATTTTAGCAAAATATTTTTCTGATTTCTCTGACCCAATGGAATGCCGGCCGGCACGGTACGCGGCAACTGCGGTACCGGCAGACCCCATGAAAATATCCAGTACTGTGTCCCCCGGGTTGGTGTAAGCTCGGATAATGCGTTCCAGCACATCGAGGTTCTTCGTCGTAGAATGCCAGTTAATGAAATCCTTGGAACCGGTGTGGTTGTTCTTTTCCCAGATGGCAGTGGGGATAGTACCCTTGGTGTGCGTTCCACCGGTACGCATGTTGGCTTTCATCTTCCGCTCCACTCGTACATCATCTGCGTTGAAGAGGAAATCTTTACCCTTGGAGTAGCACCAAGCGTATTCGTGTTTGCGGGCGAAATTGTTCTTGCCACGACCGCCCCAATTGTAACTCCAGATGATTTCATTCTGGCCGACCATCTCGGGGTAGGAGTTCAAGCAATCCAGCTTGTAGCGTAAGAAGGTGTCGGTTTTGAGGGTTCCCCACACCACGAGCATACGATTCGGTTTCAGTACGCGGACGCATTCATCGGTCCATTCCTTGCACCATGCAAGGTATTCCGCTTCAGTTTTCCACTGGCTATCCCATTTATCGCCGCCATCAACTCCGATGTTATAGGGCGGGTCAGTGAGAATTAGGTCAATACTGTTATCAGGGAGAGTCCTGATAAGATCCAAGCAATCAGTATTTTCTATCCGTGCTGTCAGGTTGTTTGCTACCCACGTAGTCATATGCTTTTGTCTCCATTATTTGTTCGGCTTATTGCTTCAACTTATCGGAGAACACTAACTGGACCCCTCAAAATCCGAGAGGCCCAGTTAGCTCATGAAATTACTTGTTGGAGAATGCTTTCGTGAAAAATTCGGCCTGTGTATTTACCGTAAATTTCTCCCCACGTTCGGAACGATCCAGTTGCTCACGCATGGTGCGGATATCCGCGTACAGGTTCGCCATCAACCCGAGGAAAACAAAGAATCCAAAGAATGTGCCAATGATGGGAAGTCCGAGGAAGACAAAGAAGACCAACCCCACAATGAGATAAATGTTCCCCAAGGCGTTCTGCCCCATATAGAATTTATGACCACCGAACAACCCAAGGAAGAACAGGTAGGCGAACGCTGTTTCCATGGTTTTCGGTTTCGGTGGCATCTGAGGTGGCATGTACTGCGGGTACGCCATATAAGGCGGTGGCGGACTTTGCCCCTGATAATACTGGCTTCCTTGATGCCACGCTCCATGTGGAGGAGGTGGAGGAGCATATCCCGTATCGGAAGGCTCCTTATCCAAGGATACTGTCGGGGTTTCATACGGAACCTGAGAACCGATACTGGGAGCTTCCGGTGGCGGCGGAGGAGTTGTTTGAGTCACCTTCTCTGCAGACTCTGTGTTGCCCGTATTGTCCAAGGGGTCAGGAATGGGGAGATTCTCCTGTGAAGTTGAGTCTTGTAGCGGAACGGCATATGGTTCTTCGGTAACCGGATGTTGGGGGATAGTATTCTCATTATCGTTTGTGCTCATATTGTTCCTTATCGTAGCCGGATATGATACTACCTATATCTTACTACCTAATATCGCCATTGACACGGTATTGTCTAAAATCAGCCCGAAAACCTATTCTAGGATATCTCGGTATTGTTCGGTGAAAGCCTTGGAAATTTCTTTGAGAACATTCACCGGTACGCTGTTGCCAAACTGCTTCCACGCCATCTGCTTACGTTCGGGGAGGATGAACGTATCTGGGAAGCCCTGAACCCGAGCACATTCTCTGGGATGTAGCTTTCGGACCTTCCCATTCACATAATACAAACCGGTTTTGGACCCTACCCCGCCACCATACGCGGAGAGGGTAATGGCATGGCCGGCAGCGGAATAGATACGTTCGCCCTGACCACCCTTGCCAACACTGCCAAGCCGGACCGGCTTATTCACGGGGGTCTCAGGTTCCTTGGTCACATCCATTACGATATCCGAGCGGTTGATAACGAATTCCTGTGTAAGCGCGTCATCCAGCAACACGTCCTGCAAACTCACTGTAGTGTTCGGTTCAGCAGGAAAAACGAATTCCTTTTCAGAGTAATCACGATTCACGGCAATAATGAAAAACCTCTGCCGGTTCTGGGGCAGTCCAAAGTTTGATGCATTGTATAGCCGGGTGAAAACGTTGTAACGTAGATCTTCCAGTGTTTTCGTGACGGTACGTAGCGTATTACCCATATCATGCTGAGCGAAGTTGCGAACATTTTCCAAGAAGAGAATCTTAGGCCGGTGCTTGGCTGCGATACGTGCGATCTCAAAGAACAGTGTCCCTCGTGGATCGCTGAAACCGCTCTGCTTTCCGGAGATACTGAACGCCTGACAGGGGAATCCCGCAGCGACAATATCGTGGGTGGGTACATCATCTTCATGGATGGCGGTGATATCACCAAGCGGTTTCAGGCCGTGGTTTAGCTCATATACCTGAGCGGCATCTTTATCCCATTCAGAGGCGAAAACAGCTTGATGACCGCTGGATGCTAATGCGTAATGGAACCCGCCAATACCGGCGAACAAATCAATGAAACGTGCCAATTTCTCCTCTTTCCCGAATAACTTCATCTATTCTATCAGCAGATGAAATCACCTAACGGAGAACTAACCGGCAATAATCTTCGCATCCTTGATAACGTCATACATGGTAGTTCGCGTATATTTCTTCGGGTCTATTCCCTTAGCTTTCATCACGGCGGATACTTCCCTGTGAAAAATCGTGGGTTTCTCCTGCGCCATACGTAGCAAACCCTCAAAAATAACTTCGAGTAGCTCCGTGTCCTTCGGTTCCTGCAATTCTGGGAGGCTGGGGATAAAATCAATGTTATTCTGCTTCAACAGCTTCCCCCATTGCACAACACCGAGTGGGGATAGTTTCTCTTGGCGAAGAACGTATTCTACGAATTCCTTGGTGATGAGTGTGCTATTTTCATACCCGCGAGGGTCATACAGAATATTCGCATGGGAACGCTGTTTGAGGTCCAGAATGACCCGTAAAGAACTTGGGCGGGCTTCTTTGAGCGCAAGAGAAAGCTTGTCATATAAGGAATCATTATTGAGACTGACTCCGAGAATTCTCGCAATCTTCTCCATTGTTGTATCATCCACGATGTCCCAGAGTTCAGATACATCATAGGTAGGCAAGTACCGGTTATCATCATTATATTTCTCAATGAGAATTTTGGTGACTTTCGTTGCCGCCTGATTATCTTCTAACAGTTGTACAAAAAGTGCGATGTCCATGGTGTCCTTAACTTCTGCTCCGTAAGTATTCTGGTAAAGCATATCTGTGAAACCTCTCTAAAATCCATTCTAAGGCCATTTAGAGTAAAAACAGACTCCCCTACGCTCTCGCTCTTATAACGGCTCTCGCCGCTTACATGAAGGTAATGGGAACATGTAGAGAGTGGTTCCAGAAAGGCTATGTAGGCGGGAAAGTTATTATCCCGTCCCGCCTACATAGCCTTAGTAATCCTCTTCGTCAGATTTGCGTTTCCGCTCATCTAAAACTTCGAGCATAATCTCCACAAGCTTACGCGAAATACTATCTTCCCCATACTGCGAACCAAGAAGCGTCGGACTAAGCGGACGATTCACCGCAGTAAGCACCAACTGTAAATTGTAGCCCTCCAACAAATCAGATTCATCTTCCTGATATGCCTCGAACAGAGGATCCACGAACTCATAGAGTTCAGCGTAGTTGCGGTTCAATGTGTGGTCAAAGTCATCGTTGGAGGAGAGTATGAAGAATTTATCCTTCTTCTGTAAGTACTCCTTCTTTGACTCATCCCATCCCGTTTTAGCATTATCGCTCCACCGTGATCGCAAATGGTCCTTCATAACAGTAGGAGCAATCTTCGTAAAAACCTCAGGTTTGAAGTACATTCCCTTGATTTTACGCATCCTATTCAGTGCCCAGTAATCTTTTTCCGCGAAACCGGGGTACATCCCTGTTTTGACGGAGAAGAACTCAAGAATGTCATCAACCGATTCTCCGAAGTTTGATGTCTCCCCGAGGGTTCTCTCATTACCCTGAAAATCAGTTCTGGCGACGGTCCACATTTGGCTAGCCTTATCCAACGCTAAAGTCGCTTGCTTGAACGTATAGACAGCCTCACTCTCATCATCTTTCACCTCGGTCATGCCATAGGTTACGAAACGATCAAAGAGCTTCGCGCCAAGGCTAGTGGGGTGCTGATGGTAATGGAAATATATGGGCGAAGACTTATAATAGAAGTTATCGGTTTGGGCTAAGCACTCCATCACCACATCAATCTTCTGACCGAAAAGTTTCTCCAAAAGATCGACGGTGCAACTACGTTTGATGTCCTGTAGCCTCCCATAACCGTCATACGTGCCATAAATCGGGGGTAGGTACATTTTGTACTGAGCATGGTAATCACTGAGCATGAATTTAAACCCATTAGGTAGATAAAAGGGGCTTGGCGAAATCAGTGCTAGCCCTGCTTCTTCGCCTTCCTCAATGGCAAGACTACTAATACCACAGGACACTCCGAAACTTCCCATATCTCTCCCTCATTTGTAATGTACGCATTTATTCTATTGTCCACCATATCATGTTTCACACAAAATGATATGGTTATGTTTCCCGTTGCCGGTTATTCCACGCATCCAAAATACAAACACACTCTACCCCTCGCTTCTGGGCCTGCTTCACTGTGTTTGGTCGGATATCCAAAGCCACGAGGATACCCCGCACAGGAACCTCAGTGAATTCACCATCCTCAGCGTCACTGAGAGCATTCACGTAACGTCCCACTTGATCCACCGCTGCGGTCATAGCGATACGTTTTACCTCTACCGCAATCGGGAACCCATCAGCGTCCTCTACCAGCAAATCCACGGGTCCGTTACCGGTGGGGTATTCACGCCTCACCAGTTTGAAACCTTCCCCAATCACCTCAGGGTTATCAGCCAACCATTCCTGCAGATGGTCTTCCGTACCGTCACGGACAAGACCTTCCTCCTCGGCCGGTAACTCAAACTCACTGTCAGAGATGACCTCCGAGATGCGGATAGTCAGGTTCTCTTTGCGGGTGTCAAACTTCCACACAACGATATCATCTTCTCTTTCTTCACTGAAGAGATTCCCCTTACCCATATAGTTCAACGGTTTGTTGCCAAGATCGCTGTGGATAGATACCGCGCCATCCTGTTTAATGATGATGGCACGGGTTGATTCATTCAATTTAGTGTCCCCTCTGCCAGTATATACGGCAGAGCACTTCGCTATAACAATTCTCATGGAGTCAGTATATCAAACGGAAGGTCAGGGGTATGTCAGCTAAAAATAACGATGGATCCGTTATGTTTATGATGGATCAAATATCCGAATTATGATATGATTAGCCTACCTATAAAAGAAAGAGTATAATCAATGATTTCAATGGCTTATGGCATTATTTTGGAGAAGGCAGACAAGGATATTGTCCTCACGAAGCTTCTCCGCACGCTCCCTCCACTTGAGCAGAAATTCCTCTATAAAGATATCTACTCGGACGACTACCGGCATTTTCCACTAGAAGGCAAGCTAGCCTTGGAAAGTCTAGACCTTAACAGCCCTGATTTCCTCACCCATGCTCTCATAAATCTCCACAATCGTGAGGCTCTACTTTTCTATGTTACAGATAAGTTTTCACGTCTTAACGTGCGAAATTTCGGAACTGATATCTCTGCTATTTTCGTGGAGAAAACGGTGAAGGATATCCTGCCTTACAGCTATATGGAATTTGAAGATGTCAGTGCGGAGGAAGAATATGAACTACAGAACCTCATAGAAGAATTCGGACTTGACTTAACCCCTAAGTGGCTAGTACTCTAACTTGTAGAACATACATCAGCACGTCATATACACACTAGGAGAAGTTATGACAGTATCAATAGGATATGGAATTGTCCTTAGCACCGCAGAAATTATGAGGGCTATTGACGGTATTTCCGAGTCCATGACAGAACACGAGAAGAAGCTTCGGCATTTGAATATGAGTTCAGCCCATTATGAACGCCTATCCGATGAGGGAAAGGAATTCATTGATGGAATGGATATTACTGCTCTTGAAGAGGTCCAATCCAATATGGAAGATCTCAAGTACCGGCATTTTGTTAACTACGTTGAGGAGAATTATCCTCTACTGGGTGTGGTGTCAATTGGCATCGCAGACTCGGCCATTGTCGTCAAGACATCTCATCAGGAAAGCTATGATTATGGTATTCTGAACCCCTCCTCTATTACAGAGCGGGGCCAAGAAACTCTGGAGTATCTCGCAGCAAGGATTTCATACTCATTGAACTCGAACTGGATTTTCTGGGAAAACCAAATTTGGTAAAACAACTCAAACGGCCGGCAGGTTACAAACCTGCCGGCCGTTATTTTTGCACCCTAACTTATTTACTCACCCATATCAGCAGTAAGCTTTTCGTACTCAGCATGACGCTGAGTGAGAATAGCATTGGTGACATCATTGAGTTTCTGTGATGCCTCATTCCCACTGAACATGGTTCCCCAGACGCTCGGAATGATAACCCGGTTTAGCATACCCATTACTTCGATGAACTCATACACCGGATAAAGGTCAGCGGGGTTTTTGTACATGCTTAGCAGTTTCATATCCATGGGGATACAGGTCAATCGAAGGTAAGATGACATCATAGATTTTACGAGACTTTCATCCCCGATTCCACTGTCTATAAAATCAATCATCTGCTGCCACTGAGTGTAGAAGAACTCTTTACGCTCCGATGGGTCAACAGAATCATGGTAATCCCGCATAGCTTCATAAGGTTCTTTGAGGAAAAACGTGCCATGGAGACTGTTGAGCAAAGCGATACGCTCATAATCTTCTGGTGCAAATCCCGGGTACACTCCTGTTGTCTGGCTAAAATACTCCATCACGGCTTCAATATCGGGTGCCGAGAAAGAGTCCAAAAGGATAAAACCGGTCTGTGCCTCAGCAATGGTCCATGTAACGGTCAGATAGGACTCACTAGCATCATCCCAATCAGAGAGTGCCATATAAATAGTGTGTTCATCAAAGGTGTAGTAAGAAACATTGGAGTAAATGCCATCATTTGTGAAACCCAGCGCTTCAAAAGCATCCTTCATAGAAGTGCCGTAGTTGTTCCATTCTTTGTTACCACAAAAGTAGGTTTCATAAATTCCACTATTACGGTTGTAAACATTGTATGAAGAAGAAATACAACTCACAATGTCAGTCACCGGGCGATGAAACAGGTGTGTAAGGGCTGAGGCTGTTACTGACTCCTCTACATTATGAAGTTGGCGGTATTCCCCCAACTCACCATACACAGGCGGGAGAAACGGCTTGTAGAGGTCCGTATTGTTATCAAAATCGGAGAACCCGTAATTTGATGTAAGTGAGGGATTGGTACTAAATTCATTTCGCCTGAGGATGACGAACCCCACCTTATCTCCTTCATCCAGATTTAGGTTACTAACGGCACAGCTTACACTCATATGTACTCCCTTATAGTTTTAGTAGTCTTATTACAATACCAGAAGTAAAATCTAAAGTCAATCCTTCGATACCGCTTCTAGTATATTCTCTAACTTAGAGGAAGAGAAATTAGGTGGCATCCAAGACGGGAAGGTGATGCTCCGCTATAAGCATATCCGCAAAATCCTCAGTAATCAAGCGTTCCAGTTCATCAAAGTACCTCATCGGATCGGTGCGGTACTCCTCGCTGACGAAACCCTGAAGGTTCTGCGGGTCAATCTCCATTGGCCCGCTTACTTTACCATAAACTGATTTGATTAGGTCATACGATTGAACGCCCGAGATATCAAGGTATTCATCGTCTCCGACCTTAACGGCAACGTGCCCGCACCAATTCTCAGCGGTGCTTTCAGATGAGGTGAAAGCAATCATGGGGAGACCAGTTTTGACATGGATAGCCCACGCCATCATAAAGCAGTACCCGTGGAGGAAAATACCCGAAACCTCAGCGTCAATACTCCGCAATGTGATCCTCGCAGAGGATGACCCGAAGTATCCTTCAATGGTGCCATCGTGTTCTTCCTCGGCATCCATCATATCTGGTTCCATTTCATAAGCACGCCACATAGCAAGGTTAGCCAGTTTAGGGTTACTGGCATTCTTCCAATGAATCCCTCTGCTTCTCCACATGGTGTTTCGTCCTTTGACTCGGAATGATGTGTTCTAAGTAGAGCGTATCATTCCGAGCCGCAAAGCACAAGTTATTCTTTGATTGCTTCACTAATACTCTCAGCGATACGCTTCACCACAGGAACCACCACGGCGTTACCAGCCTGTTTGTAAAGGTGGGAATTAGCGACCTCCGCCGGCAAGATGAAATCCTGCGGGAAGCCCATCAAATTGAAACACTCCCGTGGGGTCAGTTTTCGTATCCCATGGTCAGTATAAATCATGGGAACATTGTTCCCACCCGTGCCCATAAAGGCTGTGAGGGTTGGAGCTAAACCATTCGGGGTAGTACGCACATAGCTTCGGCGCCACTGATAGATTGTATCCTTCTGCGTGATAGCCTCTTCCAGCACAGAGTAGAACTTATTCTTCTCCGCAGTGTAATAATAGCGGTCCTCCACCTTCGCCTCAAAATCAATGAAATCCGAGAGTTTCGCTGTCAGGGGGATGGCTTCGGGGAAAGTAAATTTCGCGGCGTGCTCGGGATTGCGGAACCCTACAATGAAAATACGCTCCCGGGTCTGAGGGATGTTCCCATGGTCCTTAGCGTTCAACACCTTATATTTGAGATAATATCCTTCCTCTTCAAGTGCGTTCACAATGACCTTAAAAGTGTTGCCTGAATCGTGGGTAACAAGGTTCTTCACGTTTTCGAGGAGGATGATTCCCGGTTTCTTCGTCTTCAAGATTTCCATGATCTTGAAGAATACGTTACCTCGCCCCTTGGTATCGTTGAAACCCTGTCTTAGGCCAGCAATGGAGAACGGCTGGCAGGGGAATCCCCCGACTGTTATTTCGTGGTCTGGGAGATTTGCAGAAACGATGTCGTTGATGTCCCCTTCAAGGAGAGTATGCGTATAGTTAGCTCGGTATGTAATCACAGATTGTTCATTGATTTCATTGGAAAAAATAGGGTTAAAACCTGCTTGGGTGAAACCTGTTTCAATCCCGCCAACTCCGGCGAAAAGTCCAACCACTCGCTTCTGCGTCATTATTCTTTGGTACCTTACTGTTCGGGGGTATTCTTACTACATTCAATCTTATCAGGTGAGGATATGGACTATAATACAGCTACACTGATTCTTTTAATTCCATGCCGGCCAGTATGCCGAGAACTAAATTACGATGCTCTATATCGGGGACTATGTTGATAATAGACAATTCTTCTTCTCTTCGCATGGAATTTGTTGAAGGCAGTCCAATGAGTGAACCATTCGCTCCTGCAAGAACAGATTCAGTCCCTCGTGCCATAATTTCGTTATGCGTAAAATCGCGGTTATATGACTTTCCCGTGAATATATTAGGGAAACTGTCAACATAGACATTTGGGAAATCACGATAGGTGTATCTTTTACCGTTTTTATCAGTGACGCGTGCTTTCAAAAAGTTTGCAGTGATAGTACCAATAGTGGAATTACCCTTTTCATACATGTGTGTCATTTCATGTATTATTTCATGCTTACTATAAAAGTCAAGTGGGTTATTCATCTCAGCTTCAAGCGATTTCTGGAGATTCGGAAAACTATAAACACCATCTGAACCCTTAGCAATTTCTAATTTCGCAATAGGCTTCCTAAACCTACTAACAGAATAATCAATTTCATAGGACGAGCTTTCACCTTCCTTGGCGAATGAAATTCTTTTACCAGACCTGACCGCAGAATTCCACTGTTGAGGAAAATGCTGTGAATTATCAATAAACATCTTCCGAAGGTGTTTATCCCCCTTGACTTTTGATTTTCTAATCTTTTCACCAGTGATATCTAATTCAGCCAGTACCGATAACGTGTTCTGCTGTAAATCATATCCCAAGGACAGACTTTTCTCCGTTACTTTTCGTTCAATGTCATATAGTGGATCATCATTTATCACACCACTTTTTTCTGCTTCATGATAATCTACAACGAGTGTCTGAATTTCACGAAGTCTTTTATCAAGTTCAGGAACTCGTGAATCAATAAGGGAAGCAACCATATTCCCTAAATGGATATATTCCTCAGTGATTTTTTCGTAAGGGTCTCCATGCCGTGACCTAAGATGTTCAAGCTCCCGACGATCCAAATCGTCTTTGACAGCCAAAATGTCATCGATAGTTGCCACATAATTTTCTACCTGCCAAAATTTTCCTCTGATGTATTTTCTGTCATCAGGAGAGTGTAATTCTTCCGAACTTGACATAGCCAAAAAGGCTTTTGACGGAACACACCTATAATACCCTTGCGGGTCGGATTTAGAACGGCACAAATTAACTTCCCTCTACATCGTCTTCAATGATAAAATTACTACATTCAGCAGTGGTACCCCCGATAAATTCCCTGACTTCTTTCGGTGCAGACCAAACTATACTACGCATCTCATCAACCGAGCATAAAGCTGCTGTTAAAGCGAGCGGGGAGTCATAGCCGGCCTTAACACTATCGTACTGCCGTGAATGTGTTATATCCACTTTTCTGCCTCTACGGATGCTAGCCTTTACCATGTTGATGTAGCCCGTGTTACCCGTGAATTCTGTGCCCGCTTCAGTCCCATCAGACACAGCAGTGAGAGTCTCACCATAGGCAACAACTATAACCCTAAATTTTTTCATTTTAGTCCTCAACAATTTCATTCAGCGACAACATTCTATACTTCCCCCACTATACCAGTAGTCGGTGATAATGGCAAGAGTTCTTGGTAGATGTTGTAGTTTATCTAGCAGAACAACCACTAAAAACAGGTATGTTACTGATTTGATCGATATTTCCGAATCAGTGATATTCCTCAGGTATGATTATCGGAAGCTGATTTCCTTATATTGATTAGGTGTTACCCATCAAAACCTCAGTGGATGTTATGAAATAACGGTTAAACAATAATAGTGCCAGAAGGCTTAAAACAATTTACATTAAGCCTTCTGGCACTATTATCAATTTTTAGGACACGTTTCCTCATGGTTATTACAGTACCTACATTGACAGTAAATTCTACATCCATTACTGCATTCCCTGTACCCAAGAGAAAATACTGAGTCTATCGGTGAACTACGATTATCATGATTATTACGACACTCCATCGTTCCATTTTTACCCCATGTTTATCTAGCAATATGAACTTAATATCATTCGTAATTACTTATGGGATTAAGAACTAAATTTTGTTTAAATTCAAGTACAAGACAGAGAAATCAAAATACAGGTGCCATTCAGTCAAACAACTGAACGGCACCTGTAAAATATATCCAAGTATGACTCTAGCCTATTTGTATTAGTTATACCTAGAACCTAGTCAACCAAATCATTTAAATAAACTAAATAAAACGTGTAATGCTTCTACCGTAAATAATATTTCATTTACAGATCATATTGTTCTGTAAATGCTCTTACAATTTCTTTAAGTACGTGAATTGGTACTGAATTACCAAACTGTTTCCATGCGATAGTATTTTTTTCAGGCAAAATGAATGTCTCAGGGAAACCCTGGAGTCTGGCACATTCACGCGGATGTAATTTTCGCACCTTATCATTAATAAGGTAAAGTCCAGTTTTAGACCCAACACCACCACCATAAGCAGACAGTGTTATAGCATGTCCTAAGGGGGAATAAATCCGTTCTCCTTGCCCGCCTTTACCAACTTGTCCAATACGAATTGGTTTATTTGCTTGTTCAACTGGAATTTTTGATTTATTGATTACAATGTCATCACGGGTTATAACAAGATGGTTAGTTAGAGACTCGTCTTCCAGTAAAACATCTTCCAACTTTACAGGAAGATGCGACGGAGAGGGAAACTCAAATTTAGTTTCAGAAAAATTTCTATTTACAGCTACAATAAAAAACCTTTGTCGGTTTTGAGGTAAGCCGAAATCGGAAGCATTAAACAATTGCGTTGATGAATTGTAGCCTAACTCATCAAGAGTATGCAAGACTGTTTTTAACGTGTTTCCATTATCATGCTTAGCGAAATTACGAACATTCTCGAGGAAAAGAATCTTAGGGCGATGGTGTTTAGCTATTCTCGCTATTTCGAAGAATAGTGTTCCTCGTGGGTCTGAGAACCCACTTTGTTTTCCTGAAATACTAAAAGCCTGACAGGGGAAGCCAGCTGCAACAATATCGTGGGTCGGGACATCCATCACGCTAATTTTTGTAATGTCGCCATGAGGTTTCAAACCATGATTTTTTTCATACGTCTCAATTGCGTCCTTATCCCACTCGGAGGCAAAGACCGCAATATGACCTTGTTCTTGAAGAGCATAATGAAAGCCTCCAATACCTGCAAATAGATCTATAAATGTGGCCAAAGTTTTCCTTTTCTAGTAGTTATTCCTTGTTACGGATTACGTTCAACATAGTTGCTTCGTTTTCCTCTTGAGAAGTAGATTTTCTCTTGTTAGACTTCATTTTCATTGACATGATAATCGTCAAATTGTTGGTCGTCCCTAGTTTTCTAATCTCAAATTGCTCATTTTTCTTTCGCTTGCTTGTTTTATTAGACAAAAAGTACATACTCTCGTTGTACTCAAAGCGAACATTAGATACTGCGGAGTCAGGGAACGTGACAAACATTCCTTCTTGATCGTCACGTACAATGATTTTGTCGCCATATTTTTTCTCGAGAATCTTTTTAATACCCGGACGATCTTTTTTTGGTAGGGTATTAGAACCAGATTTTTTAGGTCTAGGTACATTTAGAACAGGGATTATATCATTAAAAATATTCTCGAATAGTGTCAGTCTTTCGAAAGAACATTTGTTATCAGTTAAATAAAACACTTTAACTTCTTTATTATTCCAATGCCAAGATAACCAATTCCTCACAACTGTTGAACCAGCTGCGTCCAAATCAACTATTCGTTTTCTAGAGTTATCACTATTCTGTGTAAAAGCATTAACCAAATCAACAAGATCCTGATTGTAAGGATTAGCGATCTCATTTGATTTGTTACTAAACACATAGCCGCTTATTGTTTCTTCAACAACTAATTGCCCAGATCCGGCAGAACGATCTTGCTTACCTTCCCCATACCCTAAAAGGGTGCCATTTTTATCTAGAATTTTATAATCGGCGTTATTTGAGTTATCGCCAGTTTCAATAACAATGTACCCCGCCGGAAGTAACTGAGCAATGAATAGCCCACCATCCTTTTGTGATTCTTGCCACGATTTTTTCTTAACCGCAGGTACTGTAGTCTCTTTCTTTTTTGCGATTAGTTTATTAGTTATCCGATTGGTTTCCGACGCAACATTTTTCTTTTGCTTACCAGTACCCACAGTGCTATGATTAGTGGAATAATGAGGGATAATGTCTGTTTCATCAGAAAATGCTGGTGTGGGACTTACATTTTTTGTTTTCATCTTAGTTATGAGTACTTTCTATTTATGCCTATTATTCTTAATAAACCAATACTAGTCAGTCGTGTTTATAGCTAACGCCTATTCGTCCTACTCTAAATTTTACCATATGATTTTATCATTTAGGTCACAGATACGATCCTATTCAGAAGTGGACGTGGCCTATATGGGCCACGTCCACTTTCGGTATTACTGAACTGGTATCCCACCTAGCGGCTTACCGGAACCATCCCTACGGTTATCCACGGAGAGTGCTTCCAGAGCCGTACCGTCCGCCGTGACCAGCACAGGGCTGGTAGTGACAGTAGAGTACGCAACCTTACTCTCACCCTTCAGGAACTTCAAGCTACGCACACCACCAGTGGCACGGCCCTTAGCGGGGTAGAGCTTGTACGGGGTGAATTTAGCATTACCCACATCAGAGACGGATACCACCAAAGCGGATTCCTTCTCGTCAGCACTGACAACGCTGAAATCAATGACCTCAGCACCATCGGCAATCTTGATACCTGCCACACCGCCGGCAGTCAAAGCACCCTGCGGGCGGACCTTCTCAGCGGGGAACGTGAGGAGGCTGGAATCGTCGGTGATGAACACAAAATCATACTTGGTGTTATCTTCCATCCAGCGTGCCCCGAGAATTTCATCCCCGTCCTGAAGGTTTATAACAGAGAATGTGTCAGTCTTAGTCGGCCAATTCAACGCCTGAACCTTCACGATGCCCTGCTTGGTACCAAGAGCCAGTCCTGCCGTTTTACCGTCCTCAACGGTGGTACCGGCAAGAGTGATAACTTTTTCGCCCTTAGCAAGCGGAGAAGGCAACACAGAGGATACTGAAGCCGCTTTCTCACTCACATGGAGAGCGTCAATACGGTAAGCGTTGCCCTTATTCGTCACCGCAACAAATCGGCCACGAGTGGTGGTGTTCACCGTAGCGATAACACCCTTACCCCGCTTCGGTGAAGCACTGCGGACAATGCCTCCCTTGGCGGAGAGGGAAATGGTGCATGGTTCGTCAGCGATTTCCACGCTGAGGGCCTTCACTGCTTTCTTGGATTCCTCCAAGTGCTCAGCGATTGAACCTCCCACGATTACGGAGCGGCGGGGACGGTCAATCTGCTTTCGGACATCTACAAGCTCCTTAGCAATGACATCGCGCAGGACTGATTCATCGGAGAGAATCTTGGCGAGTTCAGCAACTTCATTGCGTAGCTTTGCCTGCTCATCTTCGAGTTGGAGTTTCTCAAACTTGGTCAAACGTCCAAGGTTGATAGCCAAAATGTAGTCAGCCTGAATTTCATCAATCTTGAAGCGCTTCATCAGGTTCTTCTGAGCAACCTCAGCATTTTCAGCTTTACGCACAATAGCGATAACTTCGTCAATGTTAGCGATAGCCTTCAGCATACCTTCAAGGATATGAAGACGTGCCTCCTTCTTATCCTTTCGGTGCTGGGAACGCTTAGTCACAACATTGATACGGTGCTCAATGAAAATCTCCAGCTGGTCTTTCAAACCAACAAGCTTGGGGATTTCATCAACTAGGGCAATATTGTTGATACCGAAAGTATCTTCCAAAGGTGTCTTATTGTATAGTTCCACCAGCAGAGCGTTCGGGTTAACTCCCGCTTTGGTCTCAATGACAAGACGAATACCGTTACGGCGGTCAGTCAAATCCTTGACATCAACGATGCCCTGAAGCTTACCGTTATCAAGGTTCTCCTTGATCTTCTCAATGATTTTCTCAGCGGGAACACCATAGGGAAGTTCCGTGAAAGTAATCAGGTGCTTGCCTCGACCAGTGGATTCAATGTCAGCGGTAGCCCGGATTTTAATGCTTCCACGCCCGGTTGTATAAGCTTGCTTGATAGCATCCTGACCAATAATCTGACCACCCGTGGGGAAGTCAGGGCCGGGAACAAACGTCATAAGCTTATCAAGGTCAGCGTTGGGGTGCTTCAACAGCCAACGGGCAGCGTCAATTACTTCACCCGGGTTATGCGTTGGCATGTTCGTAGCGAAACCAACAGCAATACCCTTAGACCCGTTAATGAGAAGGTTCGGGAACTTAACAGGAAGCGTAACAGGCTGACGGCGGGAATTGTCGTAGTTGGGAATGAAATCAACAACCTCTTCCCGCAACTCTTCCACCATCAACATAGCTTCCTTGGATAGCCGAGCCTCAGTGTAACGAGCAGCAGCAGCATCAGCACCCGGCTGGTCACCGAACGCGCCGTGACCATCAACTAGGGGAAGTTCATAGTTGAAGTCCTGAGCCATGCGGACCATCGCACCATAACAGGCTGAGTCGCCGTGCGGGTGATAGTTACCAATGACAGCACCAACGATTTTCGCTGACTTCACATGGTTCTTCTCAGGGGTGTAACCATCCTCGTACATAGAGTAGAGGATACGACGCTGAACGGGGATAACCCCATCCACAGCAGAGGGAATGGCACGGTCAATAATCACCGATACCGCGTAGGGTAGGAAGGAGGACTCTACTTCATTTTCCAGTGTGTTCCGCTGGATTTCCCTAGCAGGGTTAATGAACGGGTTGACATCATCCGCTTCTTGCCTTTTACTTTTTCTAACCATTGTATATTTATCCTTAGATATCTAGTGTCTGAACGTCAATGAGGTCGCGGTAATTTTCAATCCATTCCTTACGGGGTGGAACTTCCTTACCCATAGCGAGGTCAAGCATGGCTTCGGCCCTTTCAGCATCCTCAATAGTGATTTGCCGGATGATACGGTTCGCAGGATTCAATGTCGTTTCATACAACTCCTCACCATCCATTTCACCAAGACCCTTGAATCGACTAGCGGCACCGTGACTCTTCTTTTCCTTAGCGAGACGGGCGATAACCTGCTTCAATTCATCATCATCGGTAATGTAGATGGTTTCACCCTTCTTACCGTTGGTCTTAATACTGTATAGCGGAGGAACAGAAGTGTAAAGCCGACCCGCTTCAACCAATGGACGCATCTGCTTCCAGAACAGAGTAATCAGCAGAGTACGAATATGGTTACCATCAACATCAGCATCAGCGGTAATCATAATCTTTGAGTACCGCATGTTATCAATATTGAAATCACGACCCGAACCAGCACCGACAATCTGGATGATAGCAGCAGCCTCAGAGTTCGCCAAAACATCAGAAGTGGAAGCCCTCAAAGCGTTAATAATCTTACCACGAATAGGCATAAGAGCCTGCCAACGGGAATCGCGGGCAGTACGAAGCGAACTCGCCGCACTGTCACCCTCAACAATATGAAGTTCAGAGTGCAACGTATCGTTATTCTCACAATCCACCAGTTTCGCTGGCATGGAAGCGGAGGAAAGCGCGGTCTTGCGGCGGGCAACTTCCTTCTGCTGACGTTGAGCCAAACGAACACGGGAAGCTTCCACAATCTTCTCAAGGACAACCTTAGCCTTAGCCGTGTTCTTACGGTCATTAAACCACGCGTTCATGTGGTTATACACCGCATCCTTAACCAACTTGGTAATGCCCTTCGTACCCAAAGCACCCTTAGTCTGACCTTCGAACTGCGGCTCGGGGAAACCAACGAACACCACAGAGGTCAAACCCTCTGAGACATCCTCAAAAATCGGGTTCGCTTCGCCAGCCTTCAAAAGCCCACGCCGACCAGCGGCATTATCCACAACCGCCTTCAACAGGCCCGATTCAAACCCGCGTAGGTGGCTACCACCATTAGGCGTATGGACAACGTTCACATAAGACTTGGAGACCGTATCGTACTTGTTGCCCCAACGGAAAGCAACCTTAATCTCAACCTCACGCTCCACTTCCTGTGAAATCATCTGACCATTTGCCTGCTGTACAGGAACAACCTCAGAGAAGGTGGAGGTGGTGTCAATGAAAATAGGGTCAATGAGTTTTTCATCAGGGGCAAGGAAATCAACCATATCCACAAGACCACCTGAGAACTGGAACTCCTCGCTGGTTTCAGCGCCCTTAACACGGTTATCATGGACGGCAAGAGTCAGACCCGACACAAGGAAAGCAGTGGTACGGGCACGGGTATGAATAGCGTTAAGGTCCAAAGAGGAACCGGGCAGGAAGATATTAGGGTCATGCCACCAACGAATAGTGGTACCCGTCTTACGGACCTTTTTCACCGCAGCGGGACGCTTATCAGGGGATACCTTCAAACCACCTTCTGCCTTGAACTTGGAATCGGGGGTATCCCCAGCGAAAACACCTGTGACACCACCCTTGAAAGATACCTTATGCTCCTTGTTGTTCTGGTAAACAATCGCGTCCATTCGCACTGACAGTGCGTTGACAACAGAGGAACCAACACCGTGTAGGCCGCCAGCGGACTTGTAGCCTGAACCGCCGAACTTACCGCCGGCGTGGAGCTTGGTAAGGGCCAATTCCATGCCAGAGAGGCCTGTTTTAGTGTTGATACCCGTGGGGATACCACGACCATCATCATCTACCTGAACAGAACCGTCAGCGCCAAGGGTGACATCAATTCGCGTAGCATAACCGGCTAGGGCTTCATCAACAGAGTTATCAATGATTTCCCATACGAGGTGGTTTAGGCCGCTGGAATCAGTGGAGCCAATATACATACCCGGACGCTTGCGAACCGCATCAAGGCCTTCTAGAACACTCATATCATCAGCAGAATAGCCGGGTTCTGTTGTTATTTCACTCATTTATTAGTTTTATCTCTTTCGTTTTGTCGTTTCTCAAACTCAATTATACACGCTATCGGGTTTAGTTACCTACTGTCAGAACCCACTTCGTTTTACCTGAATCCCAGATTCGGGAGTAACCATTCAGCACGGTTAACTCGTTTTCAGTGAGACCATCATAGTACACCATATCAGGGTTCTTCTTAATCCTATCGAGGCGGAAGCCGAACTTATGGTAACGCTTCTTGTTCTTGACATACATGTAATCCTCAGCGATAACCCCAGCATTGACGAATCCGCTATCAGCGTAAATCCTTCCGCTGTGTAGTGAGTTATCAGCAAACGTAATAACTTCCGCAGGCTTAGAATCCATTACAGAGTACTTCAATAATTTACTGAATCCGCCAGCAACTATGCCTTTCGCGGCATATCTCGAAAGAAGTAATACCCCTTCCCTATCGGTTTTTGTCATGACAAGAACGGCTACAATCCTATCCTCCTGAGTTTTAAGAGCATAATAATAGGTTCCCCTGACACCACCTTGGATGTGTGCTTCGTCCAAGAATTCCGTTGCTTCGCGGTAATTTATCAAGGAGAAAACAAGGTTTCGGGCATAGTGTTTCTCAAACCATGCTTCATCAACTCCATCCTCTAACTCACGATACGTAGATGTTTTCTTAAAACGGTACGCTAATTGTCGTTTGAGGATAACTTTACGTTCCAGCCAATCATCCTCCCAAATCTGAATCAGGGATATCCCGTTTTCCCGAGCGCTGTTGTACTTATTGAGGTGATATTTTCTATCTTTCCCAGATGCTTCGGAATGCCAATACAAACCGTTGTATTCAATAGCGGTCTTGAATTCAGGTAGGTAAATATCAATCTCAAAACGAGATCCTAAAAGGTCTCTCCTATTCCTTTCAACTATCAGTCCTAAACCTGTAAGGAAATCCGCTACTTCATCTTCAGCATTGGAACCATTAAGGCTCTTCCAACATTGAGGGCATCCTGCTCCACGGGTTCTGTTAGCCATAGGAGTCTCCCACGAATGTTCAGGGTTTGTAGAGCACTTCCACCATATTTTTCTACTGCTCAGAGCACTCACAACATCAGGAGAGTAAGAGTTCTTCTCATAATCCCACTCTTCCAGAAGGTGAGTATGGGTTTCAGTAAAACTAGCGGTACCCGAAATAAGGCCGGCACGGTAGCATTCACCGCATCCGTTATTCTTTGACACCCTATCTCTGATACGAGCCATCCACTCGTGCCCGGCACTACACATCCACCACACGTTTTGCGGTGATCCAATAGTGACTTCTGACGGTTCCAGACTCTCATTTTTAGTTGGATGCCATTGCGAGGCCAAATCCGGCAACCTTGCCGCCAAATCATTGAGTCCAACCTTAATCTTATGTCCTGCACAGTAAGGGCACCCTGTTCCATGCCGACCTCTATTATGCAAAGCAGCCTGCCATGCTTCACCACATGTTTTACACTTCCACCAAAACTTCTTGGAAGACGTTGCCGCAAACATAGACGGCTTATCATCGCCGTTGAGTTCGAGATGCCATTCCTGAGCAACTTCCGGGTATAGGGTAGCAAAATCATTGAGGCCAGTCATCATTTTGCTCCTATTACAATAGGAACATTCCGGCCCAATTTTGATTTTGTTGTTAGGTAGGATGTAATCCTCATGTCCGTTCTCGCATACCCACCATACCTTCTTCTTCATGCCTTTTGTGACACTCTGTGGAGTCAGAGGAAGGTTCTTCGTGGGATGCCAGAATTTCGTGATTTCGGGGTTGGTGGTCGCAAGGTCGTTGAACCCGATAAGAATTTTACGGCCAATACAGTATTCGCAGGGAACCTTAGTGAGGGCATTGGATACTAGGGATTGAACATCATGCCCATTCTCACATTTCCACCAAATCTTCTGGGGAAAACTTTTACCGATCTCTTCCAGATTGATTTCCGGGTTGAGGGTAGGGTGGAAGGCTTCCACTAAATGTGGGTATAGACTAGCCGCATCGTTGAATCCTTTGAGAATAACGCGACCTGAGCAGGTGGGGCAGTGGCCCGGGTCCTTTCTATTAACCGCGAGTGCTTCAAACTCATGGCCTAAATCGCATACCCACCAGACTTTTTTACTATAATTCCTCGGCACCGCAGATGGCAACAGCCCGTTATTCTTGGTGGGGTGCCACTGGGCGGCGATTTCAGGACTTATTGTGGCAAGGTCGTTGAATCCTTCCACGATTTGTTTCCCTGAGCATACAGAGCATCCTTGGCCGTCTGCTTTATGTCGTGCTGAGGCAAGGTAAGCATGAGGGTATTCTTGGCACTGCCACCAAAACTTCTGTGCTGTACTAACAAAGATTTTATCCATGTCAATATCGCCGTTTAGGGTGGAGTGAAGTTCGCTTTTCAGTTTATCTGATAGTGGAGTTGGGTTAGAAGAAGGCATAGCGAAAGTATATCATACTCTCCATGAAGTTCAGAGGAAACGCTTTATTTCTTTCTACCGTGAGGGTACATATCATCATATTTCGCTTCTAGCCCAAGTAAAACAAAAGTATTACCTTTCCGAACACCAATCATAGGTAAATCCCCGTAATAACGTAATACTAAAAATTTCTTTTTGGAAGTAAACTCATGTACATGGTTTTGAAAACTCTGGCTTTTTAGGAGTGATATATCTAAATACTCGCTGCCAATTCTCGTATGTTTTTCTGAATTATGAACATCATCCCATACTTGTGAAGAAATTTTTTGGATGGCTTCACAAAATTTTTTATAGTGAGTGGCCGTGAAACCTTTAGCTTCAAATGAAAATTTATCCATTATATTTGCAAAATTAAAATCTACATTGATATTTCCATCTAGGCGATTTTGCTCTGCTTGATTTATGGAATTAGTTAATATACTTTGTTCTTTTGAAATCTTTTTAGGTTTTTGACGTGCCATTAAACATTCTCCTCAACCCGAAAAAACTCAGCTATCGCATCTAGGGGGATAACCTCGTTATTTTTATCGCCTTTTCGATTAGGGGTATAATAATATTCAATCCACGGTGTTTCTTGATGTGTCATATCAACTAGCTTACTTGCTGAGAACTGTCCATAATGTTCCCAGATTTCAATAAGGAACTGATTATCTTCATCACTAAATGAATCAAAATCAAAATCATCATTTGCACACAAATTGGTAGATTTTTCGTTTTTGAATCGGTTATAAACGTTTGGAGTTACAGGTCCATATTGCCAAGCCTGAATTTCATCATTGAAAAGAGGTTTATTGTAAACGGCCATGTAATGAGCCTGAGAATAGTATAGAATTTTCTGCAACTTCAAATGCGTTATTTCAGCAGTAGGATCATCTTCCGCGTAGGCTAAAAACCAATCAGCTACACTATTTGCTTGATACATTTTAGTTCTCCCCGTCTGTTCTCTTATACTATATCTATCGGGTTTTGTCATTGAAGTTTTATGGTCATGCATAAAGATATTGTATGTTTTATACTATAGGGCAACAAACCAACAACCAAATTCGGGAAACCAGAATCTGTTACAGATGATTTTATAGTTAAATAAGGCACAGATGTTTTCCATGAATCGGATCTGCTTGCCAACTGTACATACTGGTAAATCCATGTTGTATACTAGTAGTAAATACATCTTCACTCTTACAACAGCAAAGGAACACTATGTCACAACCAGTAACCAGCGTTAACACCCCCGTCCAGCCGCATCAGACTCCGCTGGAGCAGTCCTCTAACAGCCGTGTAATCATTTCTGAGAAGAAGGGGTTTGCCCTACCCGGTGTAGTGGCAGCCCTTGGTATCATCGCAGCGGGTGCTTTTGGTCTGGTTGCGGTTGTTTCCGCAGTTGCCCTGATGGATGGCGGTGGCGGAGGAATGTTCCTCATCGCTCTTGTCTCAGGGTTCCTCTTCTTGGCTCTGTGTACATCCTTCATTATTCAGGCTCCCGGTGAAGCAACCGTGTTGGAGTTCTTCGGACAGTATCTTGGCACTGTTCGCAAGAACGGTTTCAGCTTGACGTTGCCTTTCATGAAGAAGCGTAAAGTTCTTGTCCGCACTGAAAACTTTGAGACTCCTGTTTCTAAGGTTAACGACAGTGACGGCAACCCCATCAATATCTCAGCTATCGTAGTATGGCGACTGAAGGACACTGCTAAGGCCACTTACGCGGTCGATAACTACCAGACCTACCTTCGGACTCAGGCGGAAGCCGCTGTTCGTCATGTGGCCGCTGAATACCCTTATGACACTAACGACGAGAACGCCGATTCCCTGTTGAAGAGTGCCGAAGTCGTGAACCGTAAACTTGCTGAGGAAGTAGCTGAGCGGGCGGAAGCCGCTGGCATTGACATCATTGAGGTCCGTATTAACAACCTCTCATACAGCGTGGAAATCGCACAGTCCATGCTTCAGCGTCAGCAGGCGAGTGCTATCCTCGGAGCACGCAAGATTATCGTCGATGGTGCCGTAGGTATCGTAGAAGATGCGGTTAAGCACTTAGAGACCACTCATACCATGGACCCCGCAAAGCGGGGGAAGCTCATGGCTGATTTGCTGGTAGTTCTCGTCAGCGAAAGCAAGGTTTCCCCCGTCCTTGACGTTAGCGGTAAGAGCTAGCGAATCTAAGCTATAAAGGGGTAGGCAATTACGGGACTAAGTGATTGCCTACCCCTTTGTGTTTAAACTTGAACCGCAGCTAAATCGCTTAGCTCATGATATTATTCCGGCACAGCGTTATACGTTGGGTGAAAACGGTTTTGAGGATTAGGCTTATACGACAAGAGGAGGGAACATAAATTTATGTTCCCTCCTCTTG
>JACRYO010001571.1_pt1 | contig 82050 bp, 80 predicted proteins | sample 8023221 | NCBI WGS metagenome assembly JACRYO01 (sample SAMN15823180, study PRJNA655841) | gut metagenome | isolation source: fecal sample D85 from dog with diarrhoea from SPCA | host: Canis lupus familiaris | place: South Africa: Mmabatho, Mahikeng | collected 2019-09 | reverse complement strand
ACTTAAGCGATATATATAGTAGTTTGTATTGGACATGTCCAATGATTCCCTGAATACCTGGTACTCTTTTTGAGACATGAAAAATGGTGGCGTGCTAGTAGAAGTAGTTGTTTTAACATCTATTAAAGTAATAGAGTCTGTAGTTTTATTTATTATTTTTATATCAAAACCAGCACTATCATTCCCAGATGAAATATTCAAGTTATTAGAGGTGGGAATAATATCAAACTCTGATTCGGGATATTTTTTTGTTAGATAATCTAAAATGAATTCTTCACCAAGTTTTCCAATTTTAGATTTCAATTCATATAATTTCAAATAATCAATTTTTTCAGATTGGTGTTTCTTAGCAGAGTGTTTTTTTGATGTATGTGTTATCAGTGTGACAGATGGAGAGGAGGTGCTCTTTATATCACGTTCAAGATTTTTCTTGATATCAGATGTTACATAACTCATTAAATAATCAAGCTGTTCTTTAGTTAATCTGAAAAGATACAATTGATTAACGTGGCCATGTGTATTGAAAATTTCAACATCGTGTTTTTGTAAAAATGAACGTACTTCTTCCATATTCAAATTTAATTTATACATGCTAACATCAACTTGCCAACCAAGTTGATCCCACGCGCTACTATTAAATTCTAAGGGGCGTATACTCTCGTAAACATTTGTAAGTGATATGCTGACATGTGTAATTTGTTTGTGGTGGTAGTGAAAAATGATATCTCCTTTTTTCACATTGGACATATTCATATATCCACGATTATCTCCTCCAATTTTATTTTTTTGAGGAGACCACAGAATTTGTTTTTCATGCTCAGTTTTGTAAGTTTGGTTTTGTGATACGAAAAATCCAGTCATAATAATCTTCTTTATTAATTATTCTTTATTGAATAAAAACTCTCTATAAGTTTAATACTAGCAAACATAAAAAATTCAAAAAAGTAATTAGAATAATTTTAAACAAATGTTAACAAATAGATAATTAAAAGAAACACATAAAAAATCACAATCTAAATAAAACTAGACTGTGATTTTTTTTATATATTTTAAATACGGGGATGAAATGCCAACATATAAAGTTACAAAGATGTTAGCGTGCAACTCCAGTATTTTCCAGTATGAATACTAGCATGAAAATATCAACAAATACTTACATTCATAGGTATCTAACCATTACTATAAATGGCTACACAATGCGTTACAAACCTTGCCACAAAAAAGGTCACATTTAGCATTGCAAAAACGTTGCTTTTTATTGCAATTTTTTAACTACAGATCATGTTTAAAAATATAATAAGTTAATTATCAGGAGTTGGCTCATTTTTATTTCTATAATATTTTTGTGAAAATTTATATAATACAGTAGTTACTGCGAGAATAAACATAAATAATAATGCCAATAAAATAAAATGACCAGAAATATAAGTAAGAGGAATCCAAGGTTTACTCAAGAAAATTTTATGTGAATAACAAAATCCAAATGAAATTATTGACAAGGAAACCGTTAATATTATCAAAAATAAAAATATATTAAAATCATACGTTCTATTAATGATCCTGCTAATTCCGGACATCAGTCCAGTTATTAATAAATAAACAAGGATTGTAAAAAATCCAGCCATCATAATATTAGTTCCGACTGTTAATCTTGTTGGATTAGAACCAAAGTTAAATATATCTTTTAACAACGAAGCGGCTCCAAATAAAGAAAATGAGATAGCCACGAAAATACCTAATGTTGAGACAAAATTTGAATACAGGGCGATAGTTTTGCTATTCAAGTCTTCAAATTGTTTTTTACTTTTCTTGACAGATTTAGCAAGTTTGTGTGTTTCTTCGGCCATTAAATCATATTGTACTTTGGCTACTTCAATGTTGCGTTCTATCTTAGAAAGAAGTTTTAGTATATCTCTTGTATAATCATCATTTTCTAAAGTAACAGTTCGTAGAGTGGCAATATTAGTATTCCAAGTACTATCACTTTCAGATACAACAGCGGTTGGATTTTTGTATACATATTTTGTTAACAGTTCACTGGGAAATCTATTACTTTTATTAGTTATATACGGTAATAATAAAGTTTTTATAGTTTGCTCTTTTTCTTCATCGGTAATTCTTTCTGTAAAAAGAATTGTGATAAATGGTTCATCAGTGTTTATTGTTTCTGCCATGGTCTATGTGTACTTCCACGAAAATATTTTATTAATTCACCATCATTGTATGGTAAAGTCCATGTACGATTTTCTATCTCAATTTTGTGATTTTTCCACATTGGCTCTTCATGTGTGATGTCAACTAGTTTGAAAGGTGAATTGTTATAATCTTGTGCGAGTTTTTCGCTTACTTCTCGAATTTCTTTTAGGTCTGAATCATTAGCCTCGTCTTCAAAACGTTTACTATCGAAAGATCTAAAATACATGCCAAACAATTCAATATCAGTTTCTTTTTTTTCTGATTCGTCTATGGTCACGGTTTCTGTACTGAGAATAGGAGATGAGCCATTTGATTTAAAACTGTAGTATACTTCTCGAATTACCGGGCCATACGGCCATTTTTCTATGGGATCATTGAAAAGCTTAATTTGTTTAGTAGCCAAAAAATCTACATATACATAGTACAAAACTTTTTGCAGTAATAAATTAGAAATAGGTGTATTTTTTTTGTTTAAAGAGTCTACTATGAAATTAGCGATATCCATAACATTGTAGTTGCGAGATGTCGTGTCTATTTTTGTCATTTTGATCTCCTCTCATAAAGACAGTGTAGTTTTACTAGTTAAATTATAACATTCCAAAATTATATTTTTGTTAAGATTGTCTTTTTAACGTGAATGCTTGGCACGTGTGTACGCACTATGTGAGTACTTTTGATTTCAAAACATTAAAGCGGAATCTTATTTTTTACCTTCTGAACCTGTTTTTTAATGTCTTTGTGGCTTAGTACGTATATGTGACTTTTTTCTTGATTAGATTGAATATTTTGCAATGTTTCCAGTTGTTTGAGTTGGTCCAATGAATATGGGTCATTTTTTTTAGCACCTCTAAAATAATCTACAAAAAGTTTTATGTTAAAAGAACTTAGTCCCAATCCTATTAAACCAATCATCCACTTAGATAATTCAAAGGCGTCCTTGCTTGATAAAAATACTTTGGATAAGTGAAAGATAGTATAAAATGTCAACGAAAAAAAGCCTAACAATAATACGGATAGATTAAGTATTTGCAACAAACCATACCAAAAATGATTTGATGGATCATCTGCTAAACGGTCTCGTTTTACTGAACTAATCAAGCTATATATGAATAAAAATAAAAATAAATATTCTAATAATTCCCAGTTCAAAAAAGCCTTGTGTGAAATTGAAATTTTGCCTTTTAATAATAAAATGGCAAAATAAATTAGTATGCTACCACTGCATACTAACAGATTTGGCATATTAAATTTAGTGTTGTTTTTTATTTTATTGAAAATAACATTTATTTTTTTATCATATTTCTTTGTTTTAAGTTGGTAAATCAAAAGGGAAAGTATTACCGATAGAATGATAAATTTATATAATATAAGCAAAAAATAAATTAATGGTATTAAGGTAATTGCGACCATAATAAATATGATGATTGAAAAAGCTTTAATTGTTAGTAGTAAGACATTGGGAAAACAGAAAAGTAAACTAACAAAAAATAAAATTGATAAGAAGAGTGTAACAATATTTTTTGTTATAAAATTAGTAATTTTTTTCATCTTTAATAAATTTCTTGTATATTTTTTAAAACAGTACTTTCAAGTGACATAGGTATCCCAAAGTACGCCATGAAGTCATAAAGCTTACTGTATCTGTCAGTGTTCTCATCAAAGTAAAAGTCAGCTAACATTTTAAACGCATAAGCATTAGCACTAATTTCAGCATCATTTTTAGCTAAGGGCGAGAACGCATAAGTTTTGTGTTGTTCGCCATTCAAAATGTGTTGTAATTCATGAAACTTCCTAAAAGGCAGTGAAAACTTTGTCTTAAAGTTAGGGTTAATGATGATGGTATTGTCAGCAGGTAAAGCAACATCAGGATCACAACTATGCCCAAGTACCTCAACAACCAGTATTTGATTGTTGTTGTCACGTTCAGCGTTGTACTGGACGATAGTATCCTCAAAGTATTCAAGCTGGGATGTATAGTCTAGGTATCTGTGCATCTATTTCTTATCCTCACGTAATGTTTTTAGCATAGCGAGAATGGCTTGCTTATAATCTTCGGATAATTCTTTTCCCTCAAATGACATGATTAGTTCATCATCAGACAAATCAACACGCTTTTTATTTTCATCCCCAGTATTCACGTTACTATCAATAGTTTTAGTGGGAATATCCGTGTTGCCTTGCAAGTAGTCCACTGTAGTATCCAATGCGTCAGCAATTAATGAAAGCATTGCGTATGAGGGAGTGAAAACATCAGTTTCAATTTTTGCAACACTTCCACGAGAAGAATTAATTAACTCAGCTAATCCACTTTGGGTTAGCTTTTTTTGTTGCCTAGATAATTTAATTCTTTCAGATGTTACGGACATGATATTCCTCCAAAGAGTTAAGAAAGTATAAAAAAAGTTAAGTAAATCTAAACACCGTTGTTCATTAAAGGAACATTGATTATACTTTAGTTATTGATAGTTCTTTAAAGGAACAACCATATAGAAAAAGTTCCTTTCATATACATATCATACCAGACAATACAGGTCATTTAAAGGCAATATGGGATAAATACGTGCAAAAGTGAGCCACGTTAAAAGCAACGAAATAGGAGAAATTATCATGACAGTATCAAACGCATTATTTACAGAGGCACAAGTTATCAAGGAAACCAACAGCGCATTGAAAGACATCCAAGAAACATTAGCTCTCTCATTGGTTGATAGTTTGAAAGCAGGCGACCATATTACAACACCAACAGTCATTGACATGTTGAAAGATTTGGAGGATATGCAACTTAAGTATTATGACCGTCTGGAAGATAACGAGAATACACAAGGGGCATTAGAGAACCAAGAGCAATCAGGGTATGAGGAAACAGCAGAATGAAATTACCACGTTCAGAACAAGAAACGATAGTCATTTTTGATGTTGAAGTAGGTAAGTGGCACATTGATACTACTTACCCACCACACGTCCGAAAATATACGCCGGCTATGGGAGAAATTGAGGAAAAAACGGAAGATAGATTAGCTGGCTGGATAAGTGCTGAGTTTAGCGGTTCATTTATGGTTAAAAAGCGTAAAACACTCACAAAGGAACGGCGCCAACAGATTGGTGAACAATTAAGAAAGGCAAGAGAATTATGATCCAATGGACAGGAGAAGTAATAGCTTTACTCATTTTAATTGGTGGTGCTTTTATCACTGGTGTATATATGGGCAGTGAAATCAACAAGGGGGCAACTAAATGACACCCTACCAAGAAACACTCAAGCGATTGTTTGACACCTTACCAGACATTGCTAAAAGTGAAGCCATGGCAGGTCACGATAAAGTAATTAGTGAAATATGGTGCGCTTATACACATTTGGACACAGCACTCACACGACTAGTTATTGAGAAGTAAACGCCAAGAAAGAAGTAGTTTCAACACACGGGGCGAAACTATGACAAGAAGATAATCACAGCAGAAAGGAATGAGCATGACGGTAACTAATGAGCAACTTATGGCCGAGTTGAAAAGTATACAAACACAGTTAAGTAATCCACAACCGCATGTTTGGAAACGAGCTGGTAAAGTGGCACAGCATTTTGACGTGAGCGAAAGCACTGTTAAAAACTGGAAAGAAAAAGGCATTATCAAGCCACATAAGCAAGGTAATACCGTTATTTATGACATCAATGCCATTGAGCGAGATTTATTTCAAGTAGAAAACTAGAAAGGATGAGCAAAACATGGAAAAGGGCATAAAAAAAGGACATCCCCTACCGACCAAAGTTGTGGATGAACCTAACTACAAACGCCCTTTACATGGCTTTTGTTATACACATTTTAACATGGAATCAGGAAAAATACTTAAAGTTTGGAATTTAGATTTACAAATATTATCAGCAAAAGCACAAAATGTGCAGGCAATCGCACACACTCTCAACAAAGCTATTCAAAGTGAACAACTAGATACAGAATATATCACAGATGTAGTTAACATTATGGCAGAGTTTGCGATTGATATTGTCAACAAGGTTAATGAAATTGAGGTAGAGCAATGAAAGACATTAAAACTCTATCAAACATTGAACAACAGATATTGAATACATTACCGGCAGGACGAGCGCAAGCAATTACATTAAATAAATTAGCTTATTTGTTGCGCATTAACAAAAAGCGTGTGAGTGACATTGTGGCAGATTTGCGTAAACGTGGCTATTTGATTGGTAGTAATCGACAAGCGCACGGTGGCATGTATCTCATTGTTACCAGTAACGAGTTTTGGGAGACAGTCAACACGTTACAAAAGAGCGTTAATAGTCAACAAAAAATTATTAATGCTTTGCTTGAACATGAAGAAAGATTTGTGAGGGAATAATTATGGCCACAGAGGCATTGAAAAAACTTGATAAAGTATTATCAGCTAAAACTAGTCTGAAAGATGTTAATGATGATGTACAGGTTTTACTAGAATATGCTAAGTCAATGACTGACTATATTGAACGAATTAATGATAATGAGTTTGCTGCTAATCGAGATTTCATTAAATCAGATTATATGAGCGACGAAATTACCAAATCTACTACAGCCCTAATCATGCTAAATGAATACTTGGATAAAGCGGTGGCATTGTTAGTAAAGGCACAGCGATGAACAAATGGGAACATATCAAGCAGTATCAACAGGCAGGTGCTTTTGTATTCATGGCATTACCTTATCAAAAGCATAACGGCATTGAGGGTGGCTTTCATAATAGCTTTAATAATGGGGATGAGTTAAGACAGTGGATAATTCAACATCCAGAGTATCAAAATGGCAATGTAGGAATAGACTTATCAAAGAGCAATCTAGTTGTGGTTGATATTGATAAGCACAAACATAACGGTATGGTTAGTATCTTATCGTGGTTTAAAACACATCAAATTGCACCTGATACGATACAAGATACGTATGTAGAGCAAACATCCACAGGTGGATTACATGCTTTTTATCGTATACCGAGTGGACAAGATAAGCCAAGACATGTGATCAATACCATTAACGGCGTGGATGTTTTGTCAGAAACTGGTATTACGGTGGCACCGTCCATCATTGCTGAGGGGCAATATCGACAAATCACACCTTTTGACAAAATTAAGCCAATACCGCAATGGGTTTATGACCTAGCAAACGGTTTGGATACTGAGACACCTAATAACAGATATAGGGCAAAATATAGCCTAGCAGACAGGTGGAAAATGACAATAAACGGCTTTGAGACTGGAGAACGAAACAATCAAGCCATGAGTTTAGCAGGTTATTTGTTTGCCATTGATGTGACACCACAAGATATATACGACATCATGCACGAAGTAAATGAGCGGAGTAATGAACCGTTACCTGATCATGAATTAAATACTGTGTATATGAGTGCTAGGAGACGTGAGGAGAAAAAACGAGCAAGGATGAGTGAATATGGCAGAGATTGACACAACAGCTTTACCAGAAAAGCAGAGTATGCCTGATTGGTTAAACACTAATGATAATGGGGATGTTAAAGGCATTGACACGTTGAAGTTGAGTGAAGCAATCATCAAAGACAGTCCAGTTCTAGGTGTCCCTTTTAACGGTAGCATTAGGTACTACAAATACAATGGCATATCATGGGAAAATCTAACTGAGAAATCGGCAAGGGCTTATATAGAGCGTGAGGCATTGGAAAAGTTGAAACGATACCATGCTTATAATGTGAAGCGTATGCAGGATGTGAGTAAGACGACACTTATTCAAACGATTAGTGAACATAATCCATTTGAAGACCAACGCACCGACATTATAGCGTTTAAAAATGGGACTTATGAGATTGAGACGGGTAATATTACACCGAATAAACAATCACATTATTTAGTAAATGGTCATGATATTGAAATTAACAAGGACGGGCAAGCACCAAACATTGAAGCGTGGGGCGGATATTTATTTGGTAACTCATGGCAGTTTATTAAGGAACTACTAGGGTATGCTTTCATTCCCGAATACAAAACATTTAATACAATCGCTATTATTGTGGATGAAATGGGTGGTACGGGTAAAAGTTATTTCTTTGATACAATCGTGTTCCCACTGTTAGGAACGAAAAATATTGTGGCCAAAGATATGGACACAATCGCAGGTAGTAACGGCAAGAGTGCACGATTTGGACTAATCGGACTATTTGAGAAATTGAGTAATATTCATTTAGATTTACCAGATACCCGTATTGAAGTACCAGACACATTAAGGAGTTTATCAGGTGGCGACAGGATAGATGTTGAAGCCAAGAATGCGGATGCCTTGAGTTTGAAATTCTATGCTTTGTTACTGTTTGGAGCAAACCAGACACCAAATATAGCCGTTAATGTAGCATTATCACAACGTATTAAGATTGTACCAGTGACAGCACCGAGAGCCAGAGAACGACCACAAGAACAAGCTAAGCGAGCGTTATTATGGGATGAAAAACAAGCCGTTAAGGAAGTTGGTGCCTTTGCTTATAGTGTATTAACAGCCTATCAACAAGCCAAGCAACGGGGTAAGTTTTCAACCAGTGATGAGATTGAGACAGCTACGAGGGAATGGCTAGAACGCCAAGACTTGATCACTATGTTTTTAAAAGATGTTATTAGAGATGACGACAACCTATATAGTGGTGGTACTAGTATTTCTCAAACGTGGGACTTATTCCAACTATGGTTACAAGAGAATGGCATACACAGCAAGTTACAACGCAAGCAGTTTAATAGCCGTATAGAGCAGTTAGGATATAAAAGAGTTAAGACACGATTGCACCAAACAGCAAAACCCACAGATAACCCCGTTTGGAGTTGGGATGGTTTAGATTTAGACCCATATTTTAACGAGTAAAGGTAATTTGTTCCACAAAAACAAGGGTTGAGCCTATGGTGTAAAAGTATTTGTCATCAAAATGTGCTTTTTTTGTACCGAAGCCAAAACGCTGTAATGCTTGTGGCTCATACGTTTAAGCCCTTGTTCCATTTGTTCCAATACTTTTCATAAAAAAAATAAATAAGCCTATATAGTGGGTAGTATGAAAAAAAGTTGGAACATTTGGCACAAAAAATAAAAATCAGTCATATCAAGGGTTACGGGCTAAAAAGCCCAAAAAGAAATGGCACATCATAGGGTATATTTTTGGTACAAGCCACAAAATTAGCAGAAAACAACTGAAAAGGGGATGAAAATGAATTATTTAATTGGCTTTATATTTATAGTATTGGTAGCCATTATTCTAAGACAGAGACATCAGTTTGAAAAGATGAGACAGTCAGCTAGGTTTATGAGTTACTATGCAAAATTAAACGAGAATACCAAGCTACATGCAAAGTTTCAAGCAAATACAGCAGAAATGTTGTTGCGAATGCAAGGTTATGATATTGAAAGAATAATCAACGGAGATAATAGCCAACGGGTTATTAATAATATGGAAAAAGAATCTATTTTAAAAGATCATGACGCTAACAAGAAAAAACTAGATGAAGCAGACAAAGTATTTGAACAAGTAAAAACAAAGTATGAAAGTGAGGTCATGCAATGAAAATAATAATCGTGATCATATTCTTATCACTAATTGGTTATATTCTTGAACAACGTAGGCATATTAAGTTTCTGAATCAAGTTAATTTTAATCAAGAAACACGCCATATTATGGTCAAACATCAACAGTATTTGTTAGAACACCAGACAGACACATATAAATTTGCGCTAGAGACGTTAGGATATTCTCAAGAACAAATTAACAAAGGCGATTACACGAAACATGAACCTAGTCCTGAGAAATTACAAGCGCTACAAGAAGAATTTCAAAAGGAAGAACGTATATATCGCAGTAAAAATATACAATTTGAGACTGAGTTAGAATTGCGAGGTGTTGAGTAATAGCAATAATTAACAGATAAACATTAAAAAGTAAAACATGGTTTTTACTAGTAAGGAAGTGTTATGGATATTTACCAATACATGGCTCGTTTTAAACCACGAGAAAGAACGTATGCGGAGCGAGAAAATAGTATGTTTTATGTTTATGTTCATGAACTGGTTACAAATGAATTAATTGAACGTCAGCTCATTACCCGTAAAGCAATGAAATTTATTGTGGAATACACCACACACGGCAATAAAACCAGAGCTTATCTGGAAACCCACCCTATGGCTAGTAAACGGACAGCCAATGTTAATGCTAATAAATACTACAAGCGATTTGATGTTTATGTATCACAATCTGTAACAATGTATCTATTTCATAAAAGTAGATTAGAGTTAGCTTGGGCAATCAAAGCTATTAATAAAATAGGTATAGATAGATATGTTAACCAACTCATACAAGAAATCTGGAAAGGAAAGATATGACAGCAAGCACCGAACATCCCCAGCTATGGCCAAAGTGGATGAAACGCAGTGAAGCACATAAATATATCAGTGTAGCGGACAATACTTTCATCAAACGTTATGTGAATACAGGTAAAGTAAAGGCTTATCCCACAGAACATGGGATACGATATGATCGTGATGAAATAGATGAAGCCGTACGCCATTATTATGATTAGGAGTTTAAAAAAGAGTTAAGCAAGGGCAAGGCAACATGATAATGTGAAATAATAAAAGCGTGTGAACATGCTTTTTTATTTTATCTTCAAGCATTGCTTACTTGCTGATAAGGATAAATTATGAAAGTACAACAAATAGAAACACCGAAAGGCAAAACGTGGCAGATAGACGGCTACCTAATAAATGATAGCCAACAAATTAGAGTTAAAAAGCGAGGTTTTGATAGTAAACGTAGTGCACAACAATGGTTTAATAATGAGAGTGTATTATTTGATAACGGTGAAAGTAGATACAATAAAAAAACAACTCCCAACAATATGACTGTTAAAGAGTTGTACGATATTTGGTTAGAAACCTATCAGAATACTGTAGAAGAAAGTACATTGGGTAAAACAATGACAATCTTTAGACTTCACGTTTTGCCAACATGGCGTGATACATTATTGACTGATATAAAACCACTTGACTTACAACGATATATTAACATATTACAGCGAGATATGCAGATGTACAAAAAAGTCACTGGATATTTTAGACGTTTACTTGATGTGGCAGTCAAAATGGATGTCATCACTGTTAATCCGTTCACTAAGGTTGATTTACCAAGAGAACGCAAGGTAACCAACAAGCCCAAGCAATTTATGGATGTTGATGAATTTAAAACATTCATAAGCATGTTAGATAAACAATACAGTCAAATAAACAGGCAGGCATATACTTTGTTAAGATTGGGAGCTTTCACGGGGATGAGAACCGAGGAGTTATTGGCTTTGCAATGGAAACATGTTGATTTTGACAATGGTTATGTGTATATCATGCAGGCATTAGGACGTGGCTTAGGCGGGAGTACCTACATTAAAGAACCAAAGAGCCGAACTAGTAAGAGAACACTTAAAATAGACAATAAAATGTTATCGGTTATGGCTAGTTGGTATGACACTACCCAATACAATAGAGATGATAATTTTGTATTTACTCATGGTGGTAATACCTTGCCACCATTACGACCTAATAAATGGTTGCATGATGTGAGTGATAGATATGGAGTAGCGGTTGGGTTATCTATGCACAAGCTACGGCACACATGGGCGACACTAGCACTAGATCAGGGAGCGACAGTCAAACAGGTGCAGACATATCTAGGACATGCAGACGCTTCAATCACTTTAAACGTGTACAGCGACATAACCAAAAGAGCCAGTGATGAAACTGGTAGTATTTTATCAAAGTTAGAAATTTAGGGAAACAAAGTGGTAAAAACCGCCATGAATGCTGATATGAAAGGGTTGTATATACTCCCTCTAGCGCTATTAGTATATTTCATGGCGTTGCATAAGGTTTCAAAAACCTTGATGTAGCGCCTTTTCTTATGAAAAACGTTGCATTGTATTTCGTAATAAATTGGAAACATTATAAATACGCAAGTAGGCAGTATAACGGCATATAAGCCGTTTTTTATTTGTAGAAAAGGAAGTGAGTAATAGTATGGAATTTTTAGGATTAGTTATTAGCTTAGCTGATGAACTATTTGATGTAGACGATAATAAGCCATTTGGCTTTAAATTTTGGCTGTCTATATTTGTATGGTTAATCATGCTTAGTGGGTTTATAGTTGTAGCTACAGTATTTATAATTTTATTTCCAGCTGTGTTTTTAAAAATCCTACATACTATTTGGCTTGCGGTGATGGGTATAGAAATATTGTTAGCATGGTTTTGTTATTATTCTGGTAAACGTGTAGTAATATGGGCATTTCAAATTAAAAATAATATACAAGCACACTGTAAGTAAGTGTTGCATCAATTTTTAATAAATGATCTACGAGCTTGGAAAGCTGGTCTATGTTTTAGCGTATATCTGTTATTTATTAATTTAATCAACCAATGTCAATTAATTACTTTTATTTACACTTAAAAACCTGTACACAAAAAAGCCCCTGATTAATTTTAGGAGTTTTTTACTATCGATAAATATACAGATGGCAGTATAGTTTTTGAGCAACAGATAGAATGATGAGTGGGCTAACTAATATGTATGCCTCACATAACATAGGTGTTCCCTATGTATCTAAAGCTCACTATGAAAACAATAATGGCGATAACCGCCACTGCTGCTCTCAATTGAAATGTTTTACTTTTGGTATCTATCCTGTTCATATTATGTTGCTTTCTAAAATGTTCATATTCTGATTCAGCATCAAAAACTTGTTTATTTTGGGGTACCTAAAACAGTCTTAAAAACCGATCATTCCATATGTTCTCATAAAATTGCACAGTTTGTTTTGCACTCATGTAGTAATTGTCTAATGTGGTGCTAAGTCCTTTTTTCATTTGCAATTCATAGCCCAAACCGTGTGCCATTTTGATTGTGGTGTCAACACAAAACTCTGTTTGAGCACCACAAATTTCAATGCTACGAACATCGTTTTCGTTGAGTAGTTTTCTTAGTTTAGTGTGATAGAAAGAATTGGCATGTGTTTTCTGAATGAAATAATCATTTGGTTGACTATCAATTTCGGGGATGATTTTCCAAAGAAAGCTTCCAAATATTAATTCTTCGTCGTTATGTTGGATAAAAATAATCGGTTTATGTGCATGACGATAAGCCGTAATGCGACTGTTTATACCAGTCACACATTCTTGAATGTTAAAAATGTCCTGCGGCTCTTTACAAACGCCATTTTGAAAATCAATAACTAGTAGTGTGTCTGATATTGGTAACATCATTTTTCCTTCTTTTAAGTTAAGTGTTCAAATTTAGGGAGCCACTAAACGAATAGAAAGACGTATTATAGTCCAATATTATTCGTTTTCTTTCACTTACTCTTATCATGAACTAATACATTAGTATCTTCGTAAATAAGCTATTTGAATTACAACGTTATATTAACACATTAAAAAAACATATGTTGATGCACGAATAAAGTAGCTGCGTATTTTAAAGGTTTGTTAAATACATAAGTTGCGGTGCCAGTGACATTAATTTTGTACAAGCACTGGTACGTCATAAAATTTTTTTTCTTATATATTATCAAAAAAAGGCCAATCAATATCGTTATTGATCGGTCTTTTTTATATCAAGTTGAGATGAATATACGAACAAATGGTGATAATTTTTAGAACTAGTAGATAGGAGGTATTGCTTTGCGTTGTGCAATGTGAACAAATTTAACATAATTATTGTTTAATTGATTTATAACGTGTATGATGTATTTTAACACCTAGTTAATTTTATGATTATAATAATGTTATTTAACCGGTTAATAACTTTATAAATTAATATATAAAATATTGTTCTTTATTAGGTTCTTATAATTTTAATTTCATCGATGAAGTAGGAGGCGTTTTATGAATAATTTTTTTCAACCACACCTTATATGGGAATATTTGCCTGATGTATTGTCAGCATTACCGACAACGCTGTTGCTTACTCTAGTATCAACAATCATTGGCGTAATCGTCGGCGCAGGCATTGCGTTTGTCAAAATGGAAGATACACCAATCTTTAAACAAATTGCAGTAGTCTTCACTTCTTTTATTAGAGGGACACCAATTTTGATACAAATGTTTTTAGTTTATTATGGACTGCCGATGTTTCTAGGATATGTGGGCATTAACACAGATGATGTCAGCCCATTGATCTATTTATTTATTACATATGGATTGAATATGGCGGCTTTTCTTTCAGAAATCATTCGTGCCGCATTGGAAAGCGTGCCAGCAAGTCAACGTGAAGCGGCTTTAACTTCAGGTTACACAAAGCGTCAGATGTATTTTAAAATTATTTTCCCTCAGGCAGTAATTATTGCGGTGCCCAGTTTTGCGACAATGGTCATTTCGTTGCTGCAAGATACATCATTGGCATTCACAATCGGTGTATTAGATGTTGTTGGTAAAGCCAAAGCATTGGGTACGGCGACCTTTCACACAGTTGAGGCTTACATTAGTGCGATGATCATATTTGTTATTTTAAGTTTCATCTTAGAAAGATTCTTCCGCTGGATTGAAAAGCGCAGTAACTTCACGTCACGCAAAACAGCAATTTTGGCTAATAATCCTGTAATACCAGTCATTGAGACGCCAAAAACAACTTAATACATACACAAGATGTTGATAAATGAGAAGAGAATTAGAGGAGTAATATTATGCAGAACAAAGCAAGTCGTAGCAAGGGCCTATGGATTGGCATTATTGTAGTCGTGGTAGCAGTTATTGCGGTCGCATTATTACACAATAACGGAAAAAGCAGTGGATCATCTTCTAAAGTACAGACAATTAAAGTTGGTTCCGGTAACGATGCTCAACCCTTTGCATATTTAGATAAAAGTGGAAAACCAGTTGGTATGGATATTGCTTTGATCCAAGCCATCGATAAAAAGTTACCACAATATAAATTCAAGCTAACACTATCTGATTTTCCTACGTTAATCACAAACTTGAAGAGTGGTAAGACAACGATGGCTATGGAACAGATCGAACAGAATACAGAACGAAAGCAAGACTTTAAGTTTGGAAGCGTTGGCTATACTGTCTGGGATACCTTGTTGGCTACAAAGAAATCAACCGGCGTTTTGAACTCATTTGCGGATGCAAAAGGAAAGAAGCTTTATGTTACTAATTCAACGAACCAAGCAACTCTAACAGATGCTTACCTAAAGAAAAATCCTAATGCATATTCAGTTGTACGTGGAACCTACACAATGGAGCAAGTTGCGCAAGGAATCAATTCTAACCAGTTTAACGTTTACCCAGCTCCTAAGTATTCAATTGATTTGTTGAATCGTCAATTCAAAACGAAATTAGTCTATGGAAAAGCTGTTAACCATTCTAACGCTTATCCAATGTTTAATAAAAAGGCTGATCCAAAATTGGTTAAGGCTGTTAACAAGGCAATGGAAGAATTGAAGAAGGATGGCACAATTAAGAAGTTGAGTAATAAGTGGTTAAAGGGCGATTATGTACCTAAGGATTAGTGGAGGATTTCAATGAACTTTGATATTGGATTTATATTTCAAGTGGTAGTTAAATTAATTCCATACATCCCCATCACGATTTACATGGCGTTTGTTAGTTTAATTCTTGGCGGATTATTAGGATTAGTCATCGCACTAGTACGACACTATAAAGTGCCGGTATTATCACAGTTGTTTACCATCATGATTACCATTCTTAAAGGCGTTCCCTTGATTTTAGTTTTTTTACTTATCTTCATGGTTACTTCCCAGAATTTTAATCGTGTGGCTAAAGCACTAGGATGGCATATGCACTATGGTGATTTACCAATGAGCCTTCTAGCAATCATTGGGTTATCCTTGATGGCAATGGTTGGTCTGAGTGAGGCATTCCGAGGTGCTTTTGAGTCAGTGAAAACTGTTCAGTTTGACGCTGCACGATCACTTGGTATGACCAACTTGCAGACAATTCGTCGTGTGTTAATACCCCAAGCATTTCCAGTCGCTTTACCAATGATTATTAATATGTTGATTAACTTAATCAAAGGTACAGCAATTGCATCATTAATTTCTGTGGTTGAAATTTTCTCAACGGCAACGCAAGCCGCTAGTTCTAACTATAAATATTTTGAAGCTTACATTGCTGCGGCAATCATTTACTGGTTAATGACAATTGTTATTGAACGAGCTGCTGTTCTATTAGAAGGACGTATGGATAAAAAGACAAGGAGGGCGTAATAATGATTGAAGTTAAGGATGTCCATAAAAGTTTCAATGATAATGAGGTCATTAAGGGCGTTAGCTTGTCTTTAAATGAGGGTGAGGTAGTGACCATTCTAGGGCCATCTGGGTCTGGAAAAACAACCTTCCTACGTTGTTTAAATTTTTTGGAAACAGCCGATTCAGGATCAATAACGGTAAATGATGAACAAGTTACATTTGGTCAAGCAAATGCGAATGATATTCTACAGTTGCGACGACAAATGGGGATGGTATTTCAAAACTATGCGTTGTTCTTAAACAAAACTGCAAAGCAAAACATCATGGAACCCATGGTTATTGTTCATGGATTTAGTGTTAAAGAGGCTGAAGTGCGTGCCGCTGAATTATTGGAAGCTGTCGGTTTACCAGATCATGGTGATTATTACCCAGCACAATTATCAGGTGGACAAAAACAACGTATCGGTATCGCACGAGCATTGGCAGTCCACCCAGCGGTATTACTGTTTGATGAACCAACAGCGGCATTAGACCCAGAACTTGTGGGCGAAGTGCTTAAAGTCATGAAAGGGGTTAAAGATGCCGGTGTAGCCATGATTGTAGTGACACATGAAATGCAATTTGCGTACGAAGTGAGTGACCGGGTTATTTTTATGGCCGATGGCGTGATTGTGGAGGAAGGAACGCCGCAACAGATATTTGAAACACCGAAAGAAGAACGAACAAAAGCATTCTTAAACCGTTTTACAGTACAATAAGCAATTAATAATTTTAAAGGAGACTGCGTAATATGTCAGAAAAGCGTTATGAATTTGCAACACGGGTAGCAGGATTGCTCCCAAATCCTTTGCGGGAACAAGCCAAACATGTTCAAGAGGCTGATGATTATATTAAACTAACTTATGGTTATCCTAGCAATCAGGCCTTTCCTGTTGAAAAGTTGGCCAAAATTTCTGAAAAAATTTACCGTGATCACGCATTTGACTTTATGCAGTATGGTGAAACCGAAGGGATTCCGAGATTAAGAGCACAAATTAAAGAAAGATTAGCAAAATACCAGTCTTTAGATGTTGAAAATAATGATGTTTTGATTACTTCTGGTTCGACGCAAGGAATGGATTTGGTTTTTAAAATATTTGTGAATGAAGGTGATATTGTTCTAACTGAAGAACAAACATTTGTTGGCGCAGTTAATGCGATTAAATCTTACGGGGGCACGGTGCAAGGGTTACCATTTGATTTCTCGGCTGGAAGTATTGATACATCAGCCTTGAAAGCCACACTTGAAGCGGACACGGAGCATAGGATTAAAGTGTTGTACTTAATCCCAACTTTTCAAAATCCGATTGGCACATCAATGCCACTTGAAAAACGTCAAGAAGTATATGATATATGTCAGGCACATGAAGTCATGATTTATGAGGATGATCCATACGGTGATTTGCTGTATGCAGAAAAAACAGCCATTCCAAAAATTAAATCATTTGATCAGACGGGTAATGTCATTTACGCAGGTTCTTTTTCAAAAATATTAGCGCCAGGATCACGTTTGGGATACTTATTAGCACCAAAAGACGTATTCGATAAATTAGTTTTGATGAAACAAGTTGCCGATTCGTTTGCCAATTTATATTGGCAATATTTGGCTAGTCAGTTGATAGACGATTACGACTTTAATGAACATATTGATTACTTACGCCAGCTTTATAAGGAAAAAATGGACACAATGGTTTCATCGCTAGCCCAAAAGTCTGATGATAATATGGCATTTGTTGTACCAGATGGTGGTTATTTCATATCAGTTAAACTAAATGACGATATAGAAACCGAAGCATTTTATGACGAATTGGAACAGCGCCATATCGGTGTCATTCCAGGCAATATTATGAGTGCAGCAGGTAGCGGTTATGAGCAATACTTTAGATTGAACTTTACGTTACCCACATTATCTGAAATCAAAATTGGCATTGAAAGAATTTCTGAGGCAGCAGCGGCGGCAAAACAAACTAAGTCCCCAGTAATTTGAGAGACGGGCATATGAAAATACTATTTTTTAACGTCTCAGCTGTAGAGAAAAATATTATCGATGAATGGGCTGACACACAACTGATTTCTGTTAAAACGTTACCTGTTTCGATTGACTACGATAACATTGATTTAACTCGCGATTTTGATGCTGTTATTTTTTATCCAGGAAAATCTTTTCAAACTGATGAAAAGTTATATGCTCGATTGGCAGAGAATGGTATGAAACAAATTTCTGTCAAATCAACAGGTTATGATAATATTAATTTCGAATTTGCTGAAAAATATCACCTGACAATAACTAATGTTCCTGATTATTCGCCAGAATCTGTATCGCATTTTACAGTGATGAGCGCGCTCATGTTGTTACGTAATTTACCGCGATATCTTGATAGCCCAGAAACGACACAGCGAAAAGAGTTTTTGGGAAGAGAATTGACAGAAGTAACCGTGGGCATATATGGTGCTGGTCGATTGGGCAGTCTTGTGGCTAAGACGCTGAAATTCATGGGTGCACGGGTAATGATGAATTCTCGTAGTCTGAAGCCAGAGTTAATTGGATCAGGCATAGAATTTGTTGATTTTAAACAGTTATTAGTTGAAAGCGATGTGTTGAGCATTCACGTGCCACTAAATAAACAAACTTTCCATAAATTTGACTTTGATAATCTTAGTTTAATGAAACAAAATGCCATATTAATTAACACAGCTCGAGGTGAGATAGTTGATACATCAGCACTGATAACGCACTTACAGCAAGGAAAATTTCAAGGTTTGGCACTTGATGCATTGGAAGATGAGGATACGAAAGGATTTGCAACAAATCCCTATTACCAGTCACTTAATAAATTTGAGAATGTATTGCTGACACCGCATATTGCGTATTTTACGAAGGCAGCTGTTCGTGATATTGCAATAACCGCATTAGAAAATGCACGTGATATTGTTATTGAAGGTAAATCAGAGAATACTGTTGTACAATAGGAGGTAAGCAATGAGTTTTATTGAAATTAAAGATGTACACAAGTCCTTTTACCAAAAAGAAATTTTAAAGGGTATTGATCTAACCTTGCATAAAGGTGAAGTTATTGTTATCTTGGGCCCATCAGGTTCTGGTAAAACAACTTTCTTACGCTGTTTGAATACACTTGAAAAAGCAGACAAAGGACAGATTAAGATCGATGATGTGACAAAAGATTTTACAGTAAAAGATCGTCAAAATACACGAGACCTAATTTTAAAGACAGCGATGGTTTTTCAAGGGCATGCTTTATTTGATAATATGACGGTATTGCAAAATGTTATTGAAGGTTTGATTCGTGTGAAAAAAATGGATCGCGAAGCGGCCACAAAAATTGGGTTGTCAACTTTAGACAGAGTTGGGCTATCTGACCGAGCAAATTATTATCCTGTTCAACTCTCTGGTGGGCAACAGCAGCGTGCAGGGATTGCTCGAGCAATGGCGATGCAGCCAGAACTATTATTGTTTGATGAACCAACGAGTGCTTTGGATCCTGAATTAGTAGGTGAAGTTTTATCCGCTATGAAAGAGTTGGCACAAGAAGGGCACACGATGATTGTCGTCACACATGAAATGCAATTTGCTTATGAAGTGGCAGATCGGGTATTATACATGGAAGGTGGCGTTGTGGTAGAGCAAGGTCCACCAGAAGAAATATTTAATGCACCAAAAGATAAGCGGACTCAACAATTTTTGGCACGACTATCGGGTAAAAATTTTGGAGAGCCAGAATTGGTAAATTCATGATGCAGAATAATCAACAAAGTTTGGACAAAGTAAAAGGCGCAGTCAGTACTCAAAGCAGAGATACTGATCAGCGTCTTTTTACCAAGGATTTTATCATTCTAATGATGATTAACTTTTTGGTTATGACAGCAGTCACTACTCAAATGGGTACGCTGCCACTTTATGTAACCCATTTAGGTGGTAATTCGATTATGTCGGGATTAGTTGTCGGTATTTGGGGATTGGCTGCTCTTTGTGCGAGAATTCCAGTTGGCAAGTTACTGGACACATACGGTCGAAAAAAATTAATTTTTATTGGTTTAGCAATTTTGATGGCTGATTTTTCTATGTTGATTTTTTATAGTACAATTGCTAGTTTAATTGTTTTAAGAGCGCTACAAGGGATTGGTAATGGTACCCAATCTACGTCGGTTGCAACTATGGTAGCTGATAAGTTACCGAAGCAAAAGTTATCAATTGGTTTGGGGTATTTTAGTATATCGCAAACTTTACCAGCCGCCATTGGTCCTGCAATAGGGTTAGTTGTTGTTGAAAATTTTGGATTTCAATCACTTTTCTATTTTAGTTTGTCACTGATTTGTCTAGCGTTTGTTTTATCATTTTTCGTTAAAGATAATTATACTCATGTTGAAAAATCTAAGCATGTAGCAGATGAGAATACAGGCTTTCTTGATTTAATTCGTCTAAAAAGTGTGTGGGTGCCAAGTCTAATTGTTTTTGTGGTTTGTTTCGCAAATGCTGCTGTTACAGCGTTTTTAGTCCAATTTGGTGAGCAAAAAAATTTATCAGCGACGATTGTTGGGTTTAGCTTTACTATGCAGGCGATTATTGGTGCTTTAGTTCGTGTTTGGTTTGCGAAGTTATATCTATACTTTAGATCTTATGTGTTAGTAATAGCCGGTATATTAATGATTGCCTCAGCCTATTTTATGATTGCTTTTGGTGCAACGGTGGAATGGTTAGTTTTAGCCGGTGCTTTGAATGGATTTGGATTTGCATTACTTATTCCGTTGATGAATGCAGTGGTTTTGAAGAATGTTTCCTCAGCACAACGTGGTCGGGCAACGGCAATTTTTTCCTCTGGTACGGATGTCGCCTATGGCTTAGGGGCTTTTATGTGGGGTGTAGTTGCCAATTTTATCGGTTTCTTTGGAATGTATTGTCTCACGGCTACAATGGTCATTGCAACTTTGTTGTTAGTAATCGCCCATAATCGTTTGTTAAATGAATAAAAAAGAGAAGAGGGCGGTACCATGCCCGAGGTGTTGATTAAGTTGACAGTGTTCGGATTTTTCACGTACAATAGTAAAGTATCAAATTACCATTTTCGTGGTAATTTCAACATGAAATGGTCGATACGTTGCTAGAAATGGAGAAGAAACATGGCAAATGAAAAACATCCTGCAGTATGGTATGAACACCTTCATACTGAAAAGTATACAGGTGCTCGACGAGGTCGTATTCACACGCCACATGGTACGTTTGAAACACCGATGTTTATGCCTGTTGGCACACAAGGTGCTGTGAAAGGCGTGGGCACGCGTGAATTAAAAGACATTGGTTCACAATTCATTTTAAGCAATACATATCATTTATGGGTACGTCCAGGAGATGAATTAATTGCTGAAGCAGGCGGTTTACATAAATATATGGGATGGGATCAGGCTATCTTGACTGATTCTGGTGGCTTTCAAGTTTTTTCATTGTCCGATGCACGTAAATTAAAAGAAGAAGGCGTAACTTTCCAGAATCATGTTAATGGTGACAGAATGTTCCTATCACCTGAAGTAGCCATGCGGATTCAAAACAACCTTGGATCTGATGTTATGATGCAGCTAGACGAAGCCATTCCTTATTTTGAAACATATGATTATATCAAGAATTCAATGCAACGCTCGCTGCGGTGGGCTGAGCGAGCCAAAGTAGCGCATAAGAAGACAGATACGCAAGCTTTATTTGGTATTGTTCAAGGAGCAGGTTTTAAAGCTTTACGAACTGAATCGGCCAATAACTTGGTGGATATGGATTTACCCGGATACGCAGTTGGTGGTCTATCAGTAGGTGAGTCTAAAGCTGAAATGAATCGGGTTCTGGACTTCACTATGCCCCTGTTACCAGAAGATAAGCCACGTTACTTGATGGGCGTGGCAGCACCAGATTCATTGATAGACGGTGTGATGCGCGGTGTTGATATGTTTGATTGTGTCTTACCAACTAGAATAGGACGCAAGGGAACGTTGATGACACGTTACGGTCGTGTTGTCATCCGAAATTCAAAATATAAGAATGATTTCACGCCATTAGATCCTGATTTGAGTTATTACTCACCAAATCCTATTCGTAAGGAACAATTTGGCAATTTAGCACAATACGATATACCAGGTTATAATCCTTTTAAAACATTAACTCGTTCTTATTTGCATCACCTATTTAATGCAAATGAATTATTAGGTGCGCAATTAGCTTCGGAACATAATTTGCGGTTCTTGTTACAATTCATGGAAGATATGCGTACTGCTATTGAAAACGATGAACTATTGGCTTTCCGTGAAACTGTTATGGAAGAATATGGATATAATAAGCCTAATGCACGATTATTCTAAGTTTGGTATAATAATAGTATTAGCAAAATGAGTAAAAGTTACCGTGAAATGGAACGCGTAGCTAAACTCGCTTAGGAAAGTAGGAGTTAGAATGTCGTTGAATTTGATTTTGCCATTAGTAATTATTGTGGCAATGTTCTGGTTTATGTCACGTCAGCAAAAGAAGCAACGTGAGCAACAACAAAATATGCAAAAAAGTTTGCAAAAAGGTAGCAAAGTTGTTACCATTGGTGGTTTGCACGCAGTTGTTGATAGCGTGGATAATGCTGCAAAGACTGTTGATTTAGATGCTGAAGGTGTTATTTTAACATATGAATTATCAGCTATTCGTTCTATCAGCAATCCAGTAGATACTGAAAAGCCAACTGTGGCTGATATTACACCTGCTGATAAGGTCGAAGAAACAAGTGAAAAAATTACTGACGATGCTGAAAAGCCAGCAGATGACAAGTAATATATAGTGGCAGTATAATAAAAGGAAGCGTAAGCTTCCTTTTATTATGGAGAAAATATGAAAACAGTCACAAAAGTTATGTCGGATGGTACAAAAATTGTATATGATGAATACGGTAATGATCAGTTGAAGACTGTTTTTTTATTACATGGTAATGGTAGCTCAGCCCACTATTTTAAACGTCAATTACCCAGTTATACAGCGTACTTTCACGTTATTGCAATAGATTCTCGAGGACACGGTCGTTCCACCAATACTAAAAAATCTATTGATATGGCAGATGTGATTCGTGATATCGATGAATTGAGACGAGAGCTGTCTATCGATAAAATAATCATAGTTGGTTATAGTGATGGCGCTAATATTGCATTGAAATATGCCGTTGAAAATCAGAATCATGTTTCTAGAATGGTTTTGAACGCACCTAATGTAACAGCAGATGGTGTTTATCGTATTTTATGGTGGGGGGATGCTATTGCACGATTTGGAACTGAATTATTTTCACCAATTAGTCAGAAAGCTCGTCGCCGTCATATGCAACTACATGTCATGAGTGAACCATTGAATATTACACGGGCACAATTAAAGGTGTTAACAATACCGATATTATTTGTTATTGGGCAATTTGATATCGTTAAACGGCAACACATTGAAAGTATTTCCAAAATTATGCCGGTTGCCAAAGTTATGATCCTGCGTGGGCATGGGCATTTCGTAACCTACACAAATCCGCGGAAGTTTGCACAGTTGATTACACCATTTTTACTTGGGGGAAAGCATGAAGGGCATTAATCACGTTTTATCAAAGTTAATTATATTAGTTATTACACTAGTGCTGATTACTCAGCTGTTCATTATGACACGAGAAATCACGTGGCATGCAATTTTGTCAACAATGAATGATATTGCTTGGTGGCAAATGGTGTTGCTACTTATAGCTGGATTTTTGGTGATCATGTCAATGTTATTCAATGATCTTATTTTGCGCGAATGGCAAGGCTACGGACTAACTACGAGTGAAGTGTTACAGCGTGCGTGGTTAGTTAATGTTTTTAACTTAAATGCTGGTTTTATTGGTATTTTAAGTGTATTTTTACGACGTATTTTTTATAATGATCAACCAAAACAAAAGCCGATTAAGCCGTATATACAAATGTACATACTCGGTCAAAGTGGTCTACTCTTCGCAACTGTCGTTGCTTTTGTCATTTTAATATTAGATGCCAATAAACAATTAACTGAACAATTAGTGTGGTTAGCCCTGTTTATTTTAGTGGCTATCATAGGGATAATTGTTTCCTTTAGTAAGCGGATAAATATTTGGCAAAGTTTAAACAGCACAGTTGTTGCACGTTTTATAATTAACTCAGTTATTACGCTGTTCGCTCAAGTGGGGTTGTTTATATTAATAGGTCGTATTATTGACATTGATATTGGTCCTTCAGAAATCATACTTAGTTTTATTATTTCTAGTGCAATTGCTCTGATTACCATGACACCCGGAACTTGGGGTTCGTTTGACATTGCGATTATTATTATGTTGTCGTTCTTTGATGTAGCTCGTGTGGATAGTTTTATTTGGCTCATATTATATCGTGTTAGTTATAATTTGTTTCCTTTATTGAGCGCTGTGGCTCTTTTGTTTTTACGTATTTCTAAACGAATTAATGCTAGTTTTCGAGGTGTACCGCATTATGTTGCCCAATCAGTTGTTCACCAATTTTTGATTATTATACTCTATTTATCTGGTATGTTGCTTGTCTTAGCAGGGACGATGCCCAAAGTTGCAGAACAAATATTTGTTTTTAATCACCTACGTTCTTGGCCGGTCACATATACTTTAATCAACCAATTACCCAATATTTTATTTGGTTTTTTGATCCTAATTAGTGCCCGTGGCATTGCTAATCGTGTACAACGCGCTTATGGGGCGACTATTGTTGTCTTATTGCTAGTAGCTACATACGTATTTTTCTTTTATCAGTATGTGGCACCGTTGTTTTTTATAGCCGTTATTTTGATAGCGGTGTTATTTAGTAAAAAGTCTCTGTATAGAAAGCAATTTATTCACTCTTGGGAAGAGCAGGCTGTGGATTTTCTGATTTGGGCGACGCTAATTATTAGTTATTTGGCTTTGGGCGTGGTTAATCTACCTCCAATTCATCGCCATTTTCGTCATGTTGGCAACATGCCATCCATGCATTGGTGGTACGTAGGTCTTATTATTATCAGTGTTGTCTCTGTTTCTGGTTTAGCTTTGTCTAAATTTTTGCATTCACAGCAGATCCCGCTTGGTGTGGGGTTAGATGAAGCAAGAGTGAACAAAGTTCTGACTATTGGTGATAATCACTACACTAATCTCGTTTTTTTGGGGGATAAAAGACTATATTTTTATCGAATTGATGATGAAGATGTTGTGGGTATTCAGTTTCGAATTATTAACAACAAGGCGATGGTTATGGGGGACCCTTTTGGGAACGAAAAGTACTTTGCTGCTGCGATGGAGCAATTTGTAAACGAAGCGGACGTACTTGGTTATATGCCAGTTTTTTATGAAATTAGCGAAAACATTGCCATGATGGCTCATGAATTTGGTTATGATTTTTTTAAACTTGGTGAGGAAGCATTAGTTATTCTTGATGATTTTTCGACTGCTGGTAAAAAAATGCAGAATATTCGTTCAGAAATGAATCAAGCAACGCGTGCTGGTTTCAAATTCAAGGTATTAGAACCACCATTTAAGCATGACGTGTTGCAGCAAATGCAACTAATTAGTGATGAATGGCTTGCTGGACGTGAAGAAAAAGGATATTCACTCGGATTCTTTGATGAAAATTATTTGCAGCGTGGTCCAATAGCTGTACTTGAAAAAGAAGGACAAATCGAAGCGTTTGCAACGTTAGTGACTTCATATACAGAACAACAAATGACGGTTGACTTAATGAGATTTACGCATGCTGCTCCGAATGGTGTCATGGATGTTTTATTCGTCAACGTATTTGATTATGCTAAACAGCGGCATTTTAAAATATTTAATTTAGGTATGTCACCTTTGGCTAATGTGGGCCAGCATCGTCAAAGTTTTGGACGTGAGCGCTTGGCTAATTTGGTCTATCAATTTGGTTCAAAGGTTTATTCCTTTGAAGGATTGCATCATTATAAAAATAAATTTACCAAAGTTTGGCAACCTATGTACATTGGCTACTCAAGAAAAAGTAGCATTATTGCCGTTATGTTTGGATTGCTGAAAATAGACAACAAAGGAGTGAAACATGCACCAAAAAGCGATATGAGATATACTAGAAGCAATTAAAATAGGAGGAAAAACATTTAGGATAGCGTTATAATTTGCTAAATGTTCTGATAGTTAATGGCAATGCATCAATATTTCATGGGAATGAGTCAGCTTGAACTCATTAACCGAGCTCCAGGTTTTTTTAAATATCAGCCCCATAGTGTAGCGGCACATTCATGGAAAGTAACTCAAATTGCTCAATTTTTAGCCGATGTCGAGGAACAAAATGGCGCTCAAATTAATTGGAAATCAGTTTATGAAAAAGCTTTAAATCACGATTATACAGAAAGATTTATCGGCGACATTAAAACACCAGTGAAATATGCGACGTCAACATTGCGTTCCATGTTAGCTGATGTTGAAGAATCAATGACTGAAAACTTTATTAAAACAGAAATTCCTGAACAATTTCAAGCCGCATACACACGACGCCTAGGCGAAGGGAAAGATGACACGATTGAGGGCAAAATTTTATCTATTTCTGATAAAATTGATCTTCTCTATGAAGCATACGGTGAATTAGAAAAGTTTAACCCTGAACCCGTTTTTGTGAATATTTTTCAAAGCAGCTTGGAAGCGCTCGCCGAATTTAAAGATATGGCCAGTGTGAAGTATTTGGCAAAAGAAATATTACCAGAAGTTTTTAAAGAAGATTTCATTCATAAGGATGTATTGTTTGACCTAGCTAAAAGTTTGTTACCTGATTTTGCCGAGGTGGTTAATAATTAATATGGAAAAAAATTACATTGCGCGCATGCGTGAAAAAGTTGGGCACGAAGGCATGATATTTGTCTCTGCATTTGGCGTATTGTGGAACGACGCACATGACGCAATATTACTAGAAAAACGTTGGGACTCCGATGAAGGCTGGGGCTTCCCTGGTGGTTATCTTGAGTATGGCGACTCACCAATGCAGGCTGTTACACGAGAATTTAAAGAAGAAACTAACCTTGATGTTAAAGTTACTCGTATGTTAGGGATCGCCACAAATGAGGTTAAAAAAAATTCTTGGGGTGATGCGCAAGAAACCATTGGAATTGGTTTTGAAGTTGAGCATGTTGGTGGTGAGATGTTGAAAGATGGTACTGAAACGCTTGATTTACAATTTGTGCCTGTTCATCCAGAACCTAAAATGTTCGTCCCACAAGCACAAAAAACAATGCATCTTATATTGACGCAAAACGAGATTAGTGAACAACCTTGGATGAGGGAGAAAAACGAATGAAACTTTATGTTGTACGTCATGGTCAGACCATATTTAATACATTAAACAAAGTGCAGGGATGGGCTGATACACCGCTAACCAAGAAAGGTGAAAAAGATGGCCAGGAAGCTGGGAAAAGATTAAAAAACGTAGCTTTTGACGTAGCTTTTTCTTCTGATACTTCACGTGCTATGCATACGGCAGAATATATCCTAGCTGAAAATATCCACGAGCATACTAAGCTACAAATTACACCAGAGTGGCGTGAATACTTTTTCGGTAGCTTTGAGGGTGGTAGTAATGATGTGATGTGGGGTGCTGTGGCTAAAGAATTTGGCGTAAATAAAGGCACACCAGATGCTATTGCTGCAGAAGTTCAAGACATGACAGCGATTATGAATAAAATTTACGAAGTGGATCCAGAGCATCTAGGTGAGAACGCCACACGTTTTTGGCAAAGAATAGACGCTGCATTGGAAAAACTCCTGATGACACAAAAAGCCAATGCTAATGTCTTGTTAGTTACGCACGGTCAGCTCATTGGTAATTTGGCACAGCACTATGGCCATTTTCTCGGGGCCGAAAGACCCAAAAATGGTGCTGTGGCAGTTTTCAATCTTGATGACGACGGTTTGCAAGTGGAACTTTTTAATGATGTTAACACCGTATTTTGATAAAATATGGTTAATATTTTATATTTTTTTAAGGATTAAATTTAGCCAAACAAATCGTTTAATGATAATGTTTTCATTGTTGTTTCAGAAAACATACTCGTTATTTTCTTCACAAAAATTGTATTAAACGATTGACATTTTATGGTGGAACCGGTTACAATATTATGGTAAGCGATTATCATAATTGAAGGAGATAATATGGTTAAACAAGATAGCCTGCTCACTAAAATTGCTTTTTTGGGCATTTCATTTGTCTTGACAAGTGCATACGCTATTAACGGCGCATTGCCACAAATGACAGAGGCGTTGCATATTTCATCCACCGAAGCGCAAGTGCTGGCCACTACACCTTCTATTACTGTGACTATTTTTGTTCTTTTGAGTAGCTTTATAGCTGCTAAATTAGGTGATAAAAATACAATCATTTTAGGTGTAACATTGGTCGGAATTGCTGGAATGATACCATTTTTTACCGATTCATATGTGATCATTTTAGCATCACGAACGGTGTTAGGTGCTGGATTTGGTATTTTCAACTCACTGGCAGTGTCCATGATTGCTGTGATGTACAACGGAAAAACACGTTCTTCGATGCTCGGATACCGTGCAGCTGCTGAACAAGTTGGACAAGCTGTATTAACATTGTTAGCAGGATTGATGTTAGCGTTTGGTTGGCACGCAACATTTTTGGTATACCTAATTGCATTTCCGATTTTGTTCTTGTTCATTAAGCGGGTTCCTGATACATCAGAAATGACACCGCTTAAGACAGAAACGACGGACAGTACACAGGTAGAAGAGGTAACTCGTATTAGTCCATTGGTATTGGTACTGACACTCTTTGCTGCTTTCCTTGTTATTGATTATATGGCCATTCAACTTAGCTTTCCATTTATGGCGGCTGACTTGAAGGGCGACGGATACAATACCTCACCAATATTGTCAGCTATGCTGATTGCAGCAACAATTGGTGGTGTAACATATGGTTGGTTTATGGCAAAGTTTGGTCGTTTCACACTACAAATTGGATTAGTATTAATGGCGATTTCAAATTTCTTGGTCGCATTTTCAAATGGTAACTTTGGTATGTTGATTTTAGGCGTTTTATTAATAGGATTCCCCCTACAATTAATTTCACCATTTATTTTTAATCAATTACCAAAGTTGGCACCACTTGCACGTCAGTCATTGGTAACGTCAATCATATTAATCGGATTTAACGTTGGTGTATTCATTGAACCGATTGTAGTTGCAGCTTTTGCAAAGATGATTGGTCATGGTGGTGGTAGCGCTGCTTCTTCAGCATATGCTACTATTCCATATCTGGGTTCGGTACTTCTTATTATCGCAATTATTACAGTTATAACTAATAGAAAACAGGAGAAATAACTATGGAAATTCAAAATAAAGCAATGCTCATCACATACGCTGATTCATTGGGTAAAAACTTGAAGGATGTTCGCAAAGTCTTGAAAGAAGATATTGGTGATGCAATTGGTGGTGTTCACTTGTTGCCATTTTTCCCATCAACGGGAGACCGCGGTTTTGCACCTTCTGATTACACACGTGTTGATTCAGCATTTGGTGATTGGAGTGATGTAGAAGCATTAGGTGAAGAATATTACTTGATGTTTGATTTCATGATTAACCATATTTCACGTGAATCTGTTATGTATCAAGATTTCAAGAAGAATCATGATGAATCAAAATATAAGGATTTCTTCATTCGCTGGGAAAAGTTCTGGGCCAAGGCTGGTGAAAACCGTCCAACACAAGCCGATGTTGACTTGATTTACAAGCGTAAGGATAAGGCACCAACTCAAGAAATTACTTTTGATGATGGTACAACTGAAAACTTGTGGAACACATTTGGTGATGAACAAATTGATATCGATGTAAACTCAGCTATCGCTAAAGAATTTATCAAGACAACGCTTGAAGACATGGTGAAGCATGGAGCTAACTTGATTCGTTTGGATGCCTTTGCATACGCTGTTAAAAAAGTTGATACAAATGACTTCTTCGTTGAACCTGAAATCTGGGACACATTGAACGAGGTTCGTGAAATTTTGACACCTTTGAAGGCCGAAATTTTGCCAGAAATCCATGAACACTATTCAATTCCTAAGAAGATCAATGATCATGGTTACTTCACATATGATTTTGCTTTGCCAATGACTACACTTTATACATTGTATTCAGGTAAAACAAATCAATTGGCTAAATGGTTGAAGATGTCACCAATGAAGCAATTTACTACTTTGGATACGCACGACGGTATAGGTGTTGTTGATGCGCGTGACGTCTTGACTGATGAAGAAATTGATTATGCATCTGAAGAGTTATACAAAGTTGGTGCTAACGTGAAGAAGACTTACTCTTCTGCTTCATACAACAACTTGGATATCTACCAAATCAACTCAACATATTACTCAGCTTTGGGAAATGATGATGCTGCATACTTGCTAAGCCGTATCTTCCAAGTGTTCGCTCCTGGTATTCCACAAATCTACTATGTTGGTTTGTTGGCCGGTGAAAATGATATTGAATTACTTGAATCTTCAAAAGAAGGTCGTAACATCAACCGTCATTACTACTCAGTTGATGAAGTTAAGGAAGAAGTTAAGCGCCCAGTTGTTGCTAAGTTGTTGAAGCTTTTGTCATGGCGTAACAACTTTGCTGCATTTGATTTGGACGGATCAATTGACGTTGAAACACCATCTGATACAACTATCAAGATTACTCGTAAGGATAAGTCTGGTGAAAATGTTGCAGTCTTGGTTGCCAACGCTGCCGATAAGACATTCACAATCACTGCAAATGGTGAAGAAATCTTAGCCAACACAGAAGCTGATAAGCAACAATTGTAATTTTAAATATATGAATGATTAAAAAATCAGTACGAAGAGTACTGGTTTTTTATGTACTTAAAAATAGTGAATAATTGGTATATTTTACATTGACAGGCAAAGTAATCTTTCCTATACTAGTTGCGTGTTAAATAGTTGAAAAATAGTATTCGATAGCGTAATATTAGTTTTTAATGTCTTGAAAGAGGAAATGAAATGCAAATTTTAAAAGAACATGCAAAGCCTTATGCTCGTGATATTATGTTTTCAATTATTGCGGTGGTGATAATGGCTGTTGCATCATTGTGGCAACCACGATTGCTTCAGCAAGTTATGAAAGCAATTATCGCTGATGATCAAAATAAGGTTGTTGCTTACGGATTTCAACTGTTATTTTTAGCTTTAATCGGATTGGTTGCTGGTGTAATTAATACAATTTTTGCCTCCAAAGTTTCACAGGCGATTGCTGCAGATATTCGTGCACACGAGTATAAAAAAATACAATCATTTTCATTTGGTAATATTGAAAAATTTTCAGCGGGTAACTTGGTTGTCCGTATGACAAATGATGTCAATCAAGTGCAGCAATTAATCATGATGATTTTACAGTCTTTGACACGCATTCCAATATTGTTTGTTGGAGCCTTTATTTTGGCATTGATTACATTGCCACGTTTATGGTGGATTGTAATTTTAATGGTTGTACTGATTTTTGTATCTTCGCAAGTGATTTTTAAACAAATGGGGAAGTTTTTCTCCAAAATTCAAACATTAATTGATAAGACGAATACGTTGGCCAAGGAAAATCTTCAGGGTGTTCGTGTTGTCAAGTCTTTTAACCAAGAAAAAAATGAAACAAACCGTTTTACGGATAATTCCAATGAGTTGACGCATGTCAACACGACTGTTGGCTATTTATTTTCGACTATGATGCCGATGTTCATGTTGATATCTTATGTTGCTATCGGTACAGCTATTTTATTCGTAGGTCGCGATGTTGTCAAACATCCCAATGATTTAGTTGCGATTGCTTCTTTTACTTCATATTTAATGCAAATATTCTTTGCCATTATGATTGGTGGTATGATGGCTACCTTTGCATCTCGTGGTTTTGTCTCGCTAAGACGTATTAAAGAAATTTTAGATACGACCCCAGACTTAACGTACGCTCAAGATGCGCCTGATCGTGATTTGAATGGAAATATTTCATTCAAAAATGTTTCTTTCACCTATCCTGGAGATACTAAACCAGCTTTGAAAAACGTATCGTTTGATATCAAAGCAGGTGAGATGATCGGTATCGTTGGTGCAACTGGATCAGGTAAAACAACACTTGCCCAATTAATCCCAAGATTGTATGATCCTACTGAAGGTGTGGTAGCTGTTGGTGGTGTGGATCTCAAAGCAGTAAACGAAAAGTCGTTGCGAGCTGCGGTTTCGTTTGTTCTACAAAAGGCCATATTGTTTAGTGGTACGATTGCAGCAAATTTGCGTCAAGGTAAAAAAGACGCTAATGAAAAGGATTTCCAAAAAGCTGTTGAAATTGCACAGGCTGCGGAGTTTGTTAATCGTTATGAAGATAATTTTGACCACATTGTTGAAGAGCGTTCTGCCAATTTTTCCGGTGGTCAAAAACAACGTCTTTCTATAGCAAGAGGTGTTGTTGGTAGTCCTAAAATATTGATTTTAGATGATTCAACATCGGCTTTAGATGCTCGATCCGAAAAGCTGGTTCAAGAAGCACTTGACCAGGAATTAAAAGGAACGACAACAATTGTAATTGCTGAAAAAATCAGTTCAGTTATTCATGCCAACCGCATTTTAGTAATGGATGAGGGTAAGGTAGTAGGCATCGGTGCACATCACGAGTTGCTTGAAACTTCACCGGTCTATGCTGAAATTTATCAAACACAGAAAGCGAAAGGGGCAGAATAATGACAGATATTAAACACGCAATTAAATATTTTGCAAAGTATCTTAAGCGTTATTGGTTAGCATTGTCTTTCGTAGTTGTTGTGACAATAGCCTCAACTTATTTCCAAGTTAAAGCACCAGTTTATATGGGAAAGGCAATTACAGAATTATCGACTTATTTAGGTCAATACTTGAATCCTCAAACGCATGCTGTTGCTAGCAAAACACCTTTCTATCATGCGCTGGAAGCAATGATGATTTTCTTTACTTTAACTGCAGTAACAATGTTCATTTCTAGTTTTATATCTAGTCGTATTAGTTCAGAGGCATCAGGCCGGATGAGAATTGGTCTATTTGCTAAATTGCAACGGATGACGATTAAATATTTTGACACGCATCAAGATGGCGAAATTTTATCTTTGTTTACGTCTGATTTAGATAATATTTTTAACGCGATGAACCAGGCCATTTTCCAACTTTTATCACAATTCGCTTTGTTTGTTGGTATCATTATTATGATGTTTCAGCAGAACGTCAAATTAGCATGGGTAACTATGGCTTCAACACCAGTTGCTATTATTGTCGCCTGGTTTGTGATCAGTCGTGCTAGAAAATATATTGACACGCAGCAAGATGAAACTGGACGCATGAATGGTTATATTAATGAGCAAATCAATGGTGAGAAGATTATTATTACGCAAGGATTGCAACAAGAATCAATCGCTAATTTTGGTCCGTATAATGAACGAGTGAAGCAAGCTACTTTTAAAGGACAGATGTATTCTGGTATGCTGTTTCCTCTAATGCAAGGCTTGTCATTGTTGAACTTAGCTATTGTGATTTTCTTTGGGTCATGGTTAATTGTTCATGACGGTATGGATAAGTCGGTTGGTTTGGGATTAATTGTGGTGTTTGTTAACTATTCACAACAGTATTACCAACCAATCACACAAATTACATCTATTTATAATATGTTGCAGTTAGCTGTTACTGGTGCAAGACGCTTGAGCGATGTCCATGAACAAGCTGAAGAAGTTAACCCCGAAAGTGGTCAGAAATTAACTAATCTAAAGTCGGGTGTTACCCTAGAAAATATTCACTTTGGATACAATGATGACAAAGAAATTCTTCACGGTGTTTCAATTGACGTTAAAAAAGGGGAAATGATAGCCCTTGTTGGTCCGACCGGCTCAGGAAAGACAACGGTCATGAACTTATTGAATCGATTTTATGATGTGACTGAAGGATCCGTAAAGTTTGATGGCACCGACGTTCGTCAGTTAGACTTGAAGTCTTTACGTGATCATGTTGGCATTGTGTTACAGGAATCAGTATTATTTAGTGGTACTGTCGCAGATAATATTAAATTTGGTGAGCCAGATGCTACCGAAGAAGAAATGATTGATGCTGCCAAGCAGGCGAACATCCATGACTTTATTATGACACTTCCAGAAGGTTATCAGACCAAAGTAGATGACGAAAATTCGGTCTTTTCAACAGGTCAAAAACAATTATTATCAATCGCCCGCACAATTTTGACTAATCCGGATTTCTTAATATTAGATGAAGCAACATCTAATGTAGATACGGTGACAGAGGCAAAAATCCAAGCGGCGATGGATAATGTTATTGCTGGACGTACGAGTTTTGTTATTGCGCACCGATTGAAAACAATACTGGGTGCTGATAAAATTGTTGTTCTTAAAGATGGTCGAGTTATTGAAAAGGGTTCGCATCAAGAATTAGTTGCTGAAGGCGGATTCTATTCAGAATTGTACCATAATCAAATGGTATTTGATTAACATAGTAAAAATCAACAAATAGTTTGAAGTCCTGTGTTATAAAGGATGGAAAATGATTTGTTGTTTTTTTTACGTGAAGAACAATTGCATCAGTATTCGACCATTTTTACGTAAAATGTTATAATAGCAGTATTGCTTTTATAGAAAATTTGTATATTTTTGAACATTGGAGAAAACAATGAACATTGGTTTGTTTACGGACACGTACTTTCCACAAGTCAGTGGAGTTGCGACTTCGATTAAGACACTTAAAGAAGCACTTGAAAGTCAGGGGCACGAAGTTTATATTTTTACATCTACTGACCCCAAGGTACCTAAAAATAAATTTGAATCGCATATTTATCGTTTTTCAAGCCTCCCATATCTTGGATTTAAAGATCGTCGACTAGCATTTCGTGGCTTGATTCAAGCTGTTGAAATTGCCAAATCTGTACAACTCGACATTGTACATACCCAAACAGAATTCTCTTTAGGTTTAATGGGTAAATTTGTGGCGCGACAGTTAAAAATTCCTGCTGTCCACACCTATCATACGATGTATGAAGACTACACCCATTATTTTGCTAAGGGGATGTTGATTGGACCGCATGGTGTGGGGCGTATTATGAAGGGATATATGGCTAGTATGGCAGGTGTTATTGCGCCGTCAAATCTCGTTCAAGATACGCTTCGTCGTTACGGTGTGACCGTGCCTATGAGAGTTATTCCGACAGGTGTTTGTTTACCAGAGCATGGTACGAAACAAACTAACTTACGAGAAAAGTATCACTTTTCTGAATTGCAGCCTATTGTTCTGTCGCTGGGACGCTTAGCGTTTGAAAAGAATATTAGTGTGACAATTTCCGTATTTTCTGAAGTATTACAGACAATACCCGAAGCACGTTTAGTAATTGCTGGTGATGGTCCAGCACGTAAATCTTTAGAAGAGCAGGTCGAAGAACTAGCGCTTGAAGACAAAATAATATTCACAGGGATGGTCAATCATGATGACATCTTTGATTATTATAAGATGTCGAATGTGTTTGTAAGTTCTTCAGATACTGAAACTCAAGGATTAACATTTATTGAGGCGATGGCAGCAGATAGACCATTTGTGGCTATACATTCACCTTACTTAGATAATTTAGTTGATAATGAAGCTATTGGTACGTTGGTGAGCGATTATGATGAACTACTAGCAGGTATCACAAAATATCTTAAACGACCAAATACAGAAGAAGATATTGCCTATCGGCATAAAAAAATGAAAGACGTGGATGCAAACACCTTTGCAACACGTGTTTTAGCATTTTATGATGATATTTTGGCCAGTTATCATGCTAGCGACGTGGAAGATGAGTATCCCAATGATGAAGAGGTGGGATATATGAAACGTATCTTACGTAATCCATTCAGGAGAAATTAATTGAAAGTTTTACTTTATTTTGAAAATCAAAATTTAATAGCTAAGTCTGGTATTGGACGTGCGTTAAAGTTACAAAAAGAAGCCTTATCTTACACAGATGTTGAAGTCACTACTGATACCAAGTCCCTTGATTACGATGTACTGCATATTAATACATACGGTGTGAATAGCCATCATATGGTCAATAAGGCACATAAATTGGGTAAAAAAGTTGTTTACCACGGTCATTCAACTTATGAAGATTTTCGGAATTCCTTTACTGGTTCTAATACCATTGCCCCGTTATTTAAACGATACTTAGTATCGCTTTATAGTAAGTCTGATGCGATTATTACGCCAACACCTTATTCGAAGCAGTTACTACGTGGATACCGTTTAAATCAACCGATTATTCCTATTTCTAATGGTATTCCCCTAGAAAAATATCAGCATGATGATGATAAAATAAAAAAGTTTCGTGAATACTTTGACTTGGCAGATGATCAAAAAGTGATTATGAGCGTGGGGCTTTTCTTTGAGCGAAAAGGTATTTTAGACTTCGTTGAACTAGCAAAAAGGCATCCTGAGCATGTTTTTATTTGGTTTGGCTACACTGATTTACGATTAGTACCTAATAAGATAAGTCGTTTGATAAAAGGTAATCATCCACGAAATTTAATTTTTCCTGGATATATTACTGGGGATGTCATTCGTGGTGCTTTTCAAGGTGCAGATTTGTTTTTGTATCCTTCTTACGAAGAAACGGAAGGCATTGTGGTACTAGAAGCTTTAGCTTCCAAGCAAAAGGTTTTGGTTCGTGACATTCCAGTATATAAAAAATGGTTACAGGATGAGGTAAATAGCTATAAAGCCCGTGATTTAGATGAGTTTGAAATCAAAATGCAAAAAATTTTAACTGGGGAATCACCAAATTTAAGTGAATCAGGCTATAAATTAGCTCAAACACGTGACCTACCTGAAATTGGAAAACAATTACAGGCGGTATATAAAATGGTGTTAGAAGGGTGAGTAATCGCGATGTTCAAACGTGATAGAGTATCAATGATTATCGTTGTTGTTCTGACGGCTATTGTCGTTTATTTTTTGACAAAAGAATTAAGTGGTAAAGGACACCAACTGTCCGTGGCGTTGGAAAATCTGGATTGGCATTGGTTACTTTTTGGCCTGTTCACGATGATTATATCAATTTTCCTTGAGGCGGCTGCTACAAGGGCCTTATTGAGCAAAGAAGATCGGCGCCATACCTCGGTTTTGTCCTTATTAAGAGTTCCGCTACTAAACTTATTGGGAACAGGAGTCACGCCATTTGCTACTGGAGGCCAGCCGGCACAACTATATGGTTTATCGCGATCTGGAGTAGAAACTGGGCGGGCGATGTCTGTTATTCTCATGAAGTTTTTAGTCTATCAAATTGTTGTTGTGGTATTCTTTATAATAGGCTATGTCTCTGCCGAACACTTTATTTATCAACAGGTTAATCCCACTTTCGCAACATTCATCCCCTTTGCCATAGCGATTCATGCTGTAGTAATTATTGGTATTATATTGGTTATGTTTTGGCCATCGTTAACATTACGCTTGGTCGATTTAGTGGCAATAGTTGTAAAAAAAATGATGCGTCGCGAGCGTTTTGAGCGATTAATTGCGAATGTTAAGCAAAAGATTGATAATTTTCATACCGAATCACGTCGCGTAATTAGCAGTTGGCAATCATTGGTTGGCGCCACTTTTTTTACTTCATTACAACTGATTACGTTCTATATGATACCTTATTTTGTCATACGTGCTTTCGGCTATCAGTCTGTCAATCCGTGGCTGATTGTAACGATGAATATTATGATTGTTATGGTGATTTCCTTGTTCCCAATCCCAGGTGGTGTTGGTGGTGCAGAGCTTAGCTTTCAATTATTGTTCTCACCTTTTGTTAAAAATCCAGCAACATTGATTCTCGTTATCTTACTTTGGCGATTTATTACTTATTATTTTGGTATCTTTGCAGGGATAATTGCTTACCTTATTCCTGCTCACCATGATAGGAGGAGTGACAATGCTTGACAACAAATACAATACGAGTGATTTGAAACAAATTTTAAGTCGGTTACGTGCTATGATTGATTCAACAGATGGCAGCGTGCAAACGCGTCGATTTGATGCTTTTGGCATTGAAGCTTTACAGGTTACGTATGATCAATTGACAAGGATCTGGACAATTCAGGAACATCGTGAAATTCGACAGTTTCAGTTTGATGATATTGATTTAGTTGCAATTGAAATTTATGATGTTTTACATGATTTCAAACTAATTTATTAGGAGGGTGCCCAACACATGCTATTAGGATGTTATCGGGCACGTTTATAACAAATGATAAGTTTATTAAAACGAATCTCAAATCCCAGAAACCTCTGGCACCAAGTTAAACGAACTATGGATACATCGGCGCCAATAGTTTGGTTTTTCATATTAAACGTCGTTCTTGTGTGGTTGAAGACGTATGCTGAATACCACATGAATTTTAATTTAGGTGTGGAAGGATCAACGCAGCAATTTTTGCTATTTTTGAATCCCATCCCGACGGCTATTATATTTTTAAGTATTTCCTTGTATTTTCGTGGCGTAACCAGTTATTGGTTGGCAATTATTTTTAATTTGATTCAGTCAATATGGTTATTTGCGAATATGCTATACTACAGAGAATTTTCAGATTTCTTATCCATGGGTATTTTGGGTTCGGGTAGTTCAACTGGAACAAATCTTGGTAAATCAATTGCGGCAATTATTCATTGGACGGATTATCTTGTCTTTATTGATATTGTGATCTTAATCTTGCTAGTGGTTTTCAAGCAATTAACGATTGATCATAAAGGCGTTCAAAAAAAGTTTGCTATTTTAACGACGCTTTTTGGTGTCATCTTGATGTTAGTAGATTACGGCATCGCATCAACGGATCGTTCAGGTTTGTTGACCCGTTCGTTTGATAATAATTACATTGTTAAATATTTAGGATTGAATGAATATGCTGTATTTAACGCTGTACAAACTTATAATCAAACTGAAAGCCGGAAGCGAGCAAAGCCATCCGATTTAGCTAAAGTAAAAAAGTTTGTTGCTACGCAAAAACTGCCTGCCAATATTCAGTATTATGGTACGCAAAAAGGTAAGAACGTCTTTATGATTCATTTGGAATCATTTCAGCAGTTCTTAATAGATTATAAAGTTGATGGGCAGGAAGTCACACCCAACCTGAACCAGTTCTATCATGACCAAAACACACTAAGTTTCGATAACTTCTATAACCAAGTTGGTCAAGGGAAGACATCTGATGCGGAGATGATGCAAGAAAACTCACTATATGGTTTGGCTACAGGTTCTGCTATGGTCAAGTATGGTACGAGTAATACGTTTGAGTCATTACCAGCTATCTTAGGACAAAGAGGCTATACAACTGCTGCCTTTCACGGGGATGTTGCAAGTTTTTGGAATCGTGATAATACCTATAAATCATTTGGCTATAATTACTTTTTCTCTAAAGCTTATTATGCTAATGCAAACAAAGCAAACTATAACATTGGTTATGGGATGAAAGATAAAATTTTTCTGCGAGATAGTGCGAAGTATATTGAACAGCTCCCACAACCATTTTATGCGAAGTTAATAACCGTAACAAATCATTATCCATATGATTTGGATAAACAAAATATCAGTTTCCCAGCAACAAAAACTGGAGACAAAACTGTTGATGGTTATGTTCAAACTGCTCACTATTTGGATCAGGCATTCGCTGAGCTGATGAGTTATCTCAAAAAAGCTGGGTTGTATGACAATTCTGTATTTGTGCTGTATGGTGATCACTATGGAATTTCTGAAAATCATCAGGATGCTATTGCACAGCTACTTGGTAAAGATAAAATTACTAACAATGATTTAGCTACTTTCCAAAAAGTACCATTCATGATTCATGCGACAGGGCTAAAAGGTGGTATTGACCATACATATGGTGGTGAAATTGATATGTTGCCAACTTTAATGGATGTGCTTGGCATCCCAGATAATAATATGACAATGTTTGGACAAGATATGCTATCCTCGAAGTACGATGGTAAAGTAGTTTTCCGTGATGGTGATTGGATAACGCCAACGTATACGAAATACAATAACCAGTATTTTAATACTAAAACTGGTGATCAAGTTACGCTCAAATCAGATAAAAAGTTGCAAAAAGTGGCAAAACAAATGTCCGCTTATGCAACCAAAGTTTTGGGTTACTCCGATGCAGTTATTACAGGCGACTTATTGCGCTTTGATACTTCAAATTCTGATTTTAATCTTATTAACAAAAAGAATTATAATTATAAAAAAACAGAGGGACTGGCTTCGCTTAAAAAAGCACTCAAGTCTAATCCTTCGAGTGTATTAGCCAAGAACAAAGGCAAATCAACACTTAGCGACTATGTCACAGATGCACCGGAATTAAAAACAGATTCTGATGACGATGACAAGTAGTCACAAAAAACGAACAAAACGCTCATGTAGAACGTTTGTTCGTTTTTTGTTATAATGGGATGATAGTGTATTAATTGTGAAATAATACTGAGCAGATTTATGAAAAGAGAACGTCAATGATAGAGCGACAGATAGAGCATGAATTTGAAATTAAGTCTAAATATGAACCAACCGGTGACCAGCCACAAGCCATTGAAAAACTAGTTGGTGGAATCAACAATCATGTTAAAGAACAGATATTACTCGGAGCTACGGGAACAGGTAAAACATTTACCATTTCAAATGTCATTAAGGAAGTAAAAAAGCCAACGTTGGTTTTAAGTCACAATAAGACTTTAGCTGGGCAGTTATATGGTGAGCTAAAAGAATTTTTTCCTAATAATGCAGTAGAATATTTTGTCTCTTACTATGATTATTATCAGCCTGAAGCTTATGTCCCAAGTTCTGATACGTTTATTGAAAAAGATTCAGCTGTGAATGATGAAATCGATAAACTACGAAACTCCGCGACTAGTTCGTTACTTGAACGTAATGATGTCATTGTAGTTGCTTCCGTCAGTTCTATTTTTGGTTTAGGAGATCCGCACCAATATAAGGATCATGTTATCAGTTTGCGTGTTGGATATGAATATGAGCGTGATCAATTAATGCGTGATTTGATTGATGTGCAGTTTACTCGTAATGACATTGATTTTCATCGTGGAACGTTTCGTGTTCGTGGTGACGTGATCGAAATTTTTCCTGCCTCCCAAGATGAAATGGCTTTGCGAATTGAATTTTTTGGTGATGAAATTGATCGTATCCGAGAAATTAATTCTTTGACAGGAGAAACAATAGCAGAACGTGACCATGTAGCTATTTTTCCAGCAAAACATTTTATGACCGATGACGATCAAATGCAAGTGGCATTGGACGGTATCCGTCAAGAAATGAACACTCAGGTTGAGCTATTCAAAAAAGAAGGTAAGTTATTAGAGGCGCAGCGTATTAAACAACGTACAGAGTATGATTTGGCGATGCTCGAAGAAATGGGATTTGTTGGCGGCATTGAAAACTACTCACGTTGGATGGATGGTCGTCAAGCGGGTGAACCACCATTTACATTGATTGACTTTTTTCCAGATGATTTTTTGATTGTTATTGATGAAAGTCATGTTACCATGCCACAAATTCGCGGTATGTTTAATGGGGATAAAGCTAGAAAAGAAACGTTGGTTAACTATGGCTTTCGTTTGCCAAGCGCATTAGACAATCGGCCATTAAAACTTCCTGAATTCGAAAAACACGTTAACCAGATTATTTATATGTCAGCGACACCTGGTGATTATGAAAATGAGCGTGTCGATTCAAAACACGTTATTCAACAAATTATTCGACCAACGGGGTTGCTTGATCCAGAAGTTGAAGTGCGACCTGTTATGGGACAAATTGATGACTTGGTCGGGGAAATAACGAAGCGATCGGAGCGTGATGAACGTGTGTTTATCACAACGTTAACCAAACGTATGGCTGAGGACCTAACTGATTATTTGAAGGATTTGGGAATAAAAGTAGCTTATTTGCACGCGGATATCAAAACACTTGAACGTACGGAAATTATCCGTGATTTACGCTTGGGTAAATATGATGTTTTAATTGGTATTAACTTATTGCGTGAGGGGATTGATGTTCCTGAAGTATCCTTAGTAGCTATATTGGATGCTGATAAAGAAGGATTTTTGCGTAATCCACGTTCATTAATCCAAACTATTGGCCGTGCCGCACGTAATGAAAATGGACACGTTATCATGTATGCGGATAAGATGACTAGATCCATGCTTGAAGCTATTGATGAAACAGCCCGCAGGCGAGAAATTCAGATGCAATATAATACGCAACATGGTATTACACCGAAAACAATTAAGAAAGATATTCGTGACCTGATATCTGTCACACATGCTGCTACTGAAGAAAAAGTTGTTGATTTGACAAAGGTGGCGTTTAACGACTTACCTAAAGATGAGCAACAGTCTATTGTGGATAATATGACGAGTCAAATGAAGGCGGCTGCTAAGGCACTTGACTTTGAAGAGGCAGCTCAATTACGCGATACGGTAATGGAATTAAAAACACGTGCTAATCTTTAATTGAACTGATATAAACGAAAAAGAGAAAATAATGGCAAAAGATCATATCGAAATACGCGGTGCTCGCGCTCATAATTTAAAAAATATTGATGTAAATATTCCTAAAAATCAACTCACAGTCGTTACTGGTCTATCTGGATCAGGTAAATCATCATTAGCTTTTGATACCCTATACGCAGAGGGGCAAAGGCGCTACGTGGAAAGTTTAAGTTCTTATGCACGCCAATTTTTAGGTCAAATGGACAAACCAGATGTCGATTCTATTGATGGTTTATCACCTGCTATTTCTATCGACCAAAAAACAACATCTAATAATCCACGCTCAACCGTTGGTACAGTGACTGAAATCAATGATTACTTCCGTTTACTATACGCACGTGTTGGGCGACCGGATGATCCAAAAGATGGTACAAAAATTATGTATACAATCGATCAAATGGTTGAATATACATTGAATAACTTGCCTGAGGGTACAAGATTACAAGTATTTGCACCAATCATTAGAGGAAAACGCGGATCGCATGAAACAGCATTTGACCATATGCGCAAACAGGGATATATTCGAGCTCGTGTAGATGGAGATATTATTGAGATTGATTCACAGCAGTTGAGTCTTAATAAAAACAAGCCTCACGACATTGACGTTATGATCGATCGAATTGTTTTACGTGGCAATTCTCGGTCACGTCTATTTGACTCGATTGAAGCAGCTGTTCGTTTGAATGACGGCCAAGTTGAACTTGATGTGGTAACTCGTGATGATGAAAATCCAGTTGCACCATTAAAGTTTTCTGACCACTATCTTGGAGAGTTGAAGGATTTTCGTGCAGGGCGATTAGAACCGCGCTTGTTCAGTTTCAATGCACCATTAGGAGCTTGTGAGTTTTGCCAAGGTTTGGGTGTTACGCGCGAAGTGGATATTGATTTAGTAATTCCGGACGATACGAAAACCTTGAATGAGGGAGCTATTCTGCCATGGAACCCAATATCATCCAATTATTATCCGGAAATGTTGCGTCAATTTGCTGAGCAATTTGCTATTGACATGGACACACCATTTAATAAACTTCCTAAAAAACAACAAGATTTAATTCTGAATGGTTCTGATGAAAAGGATTTTCACTTCCATTATAAAAATGATTTTGGCGGGGTTCGTGATGTTGATATCCCCTTTGAGGGAGTAATAAATAACATTGCTCGCCGTTTCACGGAAACAAATTCAGATTTCACGCGCGAGCAAATGACTCATTATATGACAGAATTAAAGTGTAAAGCCTGTGGCGGTTATCGCCTAAACAAGGCCGCACTTTCAGTCAAAATTAATGGCAAACATATTGGTGAGGTGTCGGAGTTACCGGTTGATCAAGAATTGGCATTTTTTAATAGTGTTTCCTTGGGACAACAGGATAGTGAGATTGCCTCGCCTATTATCAAAGAAATTAAGGATCGTCTTGGCTTCCTACAAAGCGTAGGTTTAAAGTATTTAACACTTTCTCGTTCAGCACGAACGCTTTCTGGCGGAGAATCTCAGCGAATTCGTTTGGCTACTCAGATTGGATCTAATTTATCAGGAGTTCTTTATGTTTTAGATGAACCTTCCATTGGTTTGCACCAGCGTGACAATGATATGTTGCTAGAGTCAATGCATCGTATGCGTGACTTAGGAAATACCTTAGTTGTTGTCGAGCACGATGAAGATACAATGCGTGCGGCTGATTATTTGATAGATGTCGGCCCTGGTGCTGGTGCTTTGGGCGGTACTATTGTGGCTAGTGGCACGCCCGCTGAAGTTGAAGCCAACAAAAGCTCATTAACTGGACAATATTTATCTGGGAAAAAATTTATTGCAGTACCTGCCAAGCGCCGAAAAGGGAATGGCAACTGGATTACGGTGAAAGGCGCCAAAGAAAATAACCTAAAAAACATTACTGCAAAGATACCTCTAGGAAAGTTTGTTGCGGTAACAGGTGTTTCAGGTTCTGGTAAATCAACATTAGTCAATACAGTGTTGAAGCGAGCTTTGAAGCAAAAACTAAATAATAACTCTGAAAAACCAGGTGCGTATCGATCAATTGAGGGCACTGAAAATATAGAACAAATAGTTGATATTGATCAATCACCAATTGGACGTACACCACGTTCTAATCCTGCGACCTATACAGGTGTATTCGATGATATTCGTGATTTGTTTTCACAAACAAATGAAGCTAAAATGCGTGGATACAACAAAGGACGCTTTTCATTTAACACAAAAGGTGGTCGTTGTGAGAATTGTCGTGGCGATGGTGTGATCAAAATAGAAATGAATTTCTTGCCTGATGTGTATGTAGCCTGTGAAGTTTGTGGTGGTACTCGTTATAATTCAGAAACGTTGGAAGTTACCTATAAAGGCAAAAATATATCACAAGTCTTAGACATGACTGCTTCAGAGGCACTTGAATTTTTCACGCCTATTCCAAAAATTGCTAAAAAGCTACAAACGATTAATGATGTGGGCTTGGGTTATGTAAAACTAGGGCAATCTGCAACGACTTTGTCAGGTGGTGAAGCCCAACGCATGAAATTAGCATCGGAACTTCATCGACGCACTAATGGTAAAACAATTTATATTCTGGATGAACCAACTACTGGTTTACATACTGACGACATTGCTCGCTTGCTAGAAGTGCTGGAACGGCTAGTAGATGTTGGCAATACTATTGTAGTTATTGAGCATAACTTGGATGTGATTAAGTCAGCTGATTGGATAATTGACATGGGTCCAGAAGGCGGCGCTGGTGGTGGAAAAGTTTTGGTCGCCGGCACACCTGAAAAGGTGATGAAAACGGCAGGATCTTATACCGGTAAGTACTTGAAAGAAGTAATTGAGCGCGATTTGTCACGAGCTTAAACAAGAAATCTCTCAAGTAACGACTAAAACCACCTAGCAATTTGTTGGGTGGTTTTGTGTTAAAATGAATGTAAGTATATGGAAGGTTAACTATTATATGAAACCCAAAATCGTCATTATTGGTGGTGGTTCGGGTCTACCTGTAATTATCAAGCCGCTTGTGAAACAAGAAGTTGATTTATCAGCAATTGTGACAGTGGCTGACGATGGTGGATCAAGTGGACTACTACGAAACTACATTAATATAGTACCTCCCGGAGATATTAGAAATATCCTCGTAGCAATGGCAGATACGGACGCGGAATTTTTAAAGGTTATGCAGTATCGTTTTGATGCAAAAGATGATTTTTTTGCCAAGCACGCTGTTGGAAATCTAATTATCGCTGCGATGACTGAAATGCATGGAAATATTTTTGATGCGGTGCAATATCTAGCTAATTTTATGCATGTTCAAGGGCATATTTATCCTGTTTCTAACGAGCCTCTAGTGCTACATGCTGAATTTAAGAATGGCAACACAGTTGCTGGAGAAGCTGAAATAACACATGCACATCAAACAATAGACCATGTTTGGGTAACAGGTGATGAACCAGGTGAAGAGCCTAAAGCTGCTCCAGAGGTTGTTGAAGCGATTTTGAGTGCGGACTTGATTGTCTATGGTCCCGGAAGTCTGTTTACATCAATTTTACCTAATGTAGTTGTGCCTGAAGTCCGTGAGGCATTACAGCTCACTAAAGCCAAGCAAGTTTACATTGCCAACATTATGACTCAAAAGGGCGAAACTGATGCTTATACAGATGCACAACATCTCCTTGCTTTAAATGCACATATTGGCATGCAAGCAATTGACTATGTCATTTCAAATAGTGAAAAGGTTCCTGATGATTTTGTCGACTTTCAAAAGTGGAATGAGGTTTCTAATCAGGTGAAGCTTGACGAGCAGGCAGTTGTGGTTCAAGGAGCAACTCAAATTTCAGGTGATTTTTTGCAGTTACGTGACGCTGGTGCATTTCATGATGGTCAAAAAATTACTGAAGAATTATTGAAAATTTTGGAGCAGTGCTAAATGTCATATGCAGCAGATGTAAAAAAAGAGCTGACTGGTTTGATTGTTCATGCCGGAAATGCAAAAGCTGAGTTGGCAGCTTTAATGAGAATGAACGGGGTTAGTACCCTTGGTTTTGATCAAACAATTCGGGTGCAAACTGAAAACGCTGCTATTGCCCGTCGAATTTATACACTCTTAAAAGAAACTTACGTTGAAGTTGAAGTTGAAGTCAGCGTAACAGATCACAATCATTTATCACAACACAAATCCTATGGGGTATTACTAAAAACTAAGATTGATGAGGTACTGGATGATTTAGGTATTGATCCATTTGGCTTACATCCAGAAGTACCTCCGCGTATGCTAAATCAAGTTGACAAACGGCGTTCTTTTTTACGCGGTGCTTTTTTGGCTGCTGGATCAGTTAATTCACCAGAACGAGCTAACTATCATTTGGAAATTTATACGACCCACGAAGAACTAGCTGAGCAATTGATGATAATGATGCAAGAATTTGATTTGCCATCAAAAATTTCTGAGCGAGGTAATGGTTTTATTGTCTATTTGAAACGCGCAGAAAAAATCGTGGACTTTTTGCAAACAATTGGTGCGACTCAATCTATGCTCAAGTTTGAGGATATTCGTATGATGCGTGATATGCGTAATTCAGTTAATCGCCTGGTCAATGCTGAAACAGCAAACATGCAAAAAACAGCAATCGCAGCTAATAAACAAGTTAGTCAGATTAATTTAATTATTGATACATTGGGTAGTCTAGACATATTACCAAAAAAACTGCGTGACATCGCGAAGGCAAGATTAGAATATCCTGATGAAACGTTGGCAGAATTAGGTGAAGTACTAGATATTAGTAAATCAGGTGCTAACCATCGCATGCGTAAATTAACACAACTGGCAACAATGATTGAGCAAGGTATAGACTATGATTTAACAAAGTTGTAAAACTTTTTAGCACTCTCGTCTCTAATGTGCTAAAATATATATAAGTTAATTATTAAATTAACCACTCTAAGATATGAGGTAAAATATATGTGGCCAGGAGTTATTGAACAAACTGCCAATGGACGTGAAAATTATGATTTACCATCACGTTTGTTAAAAGATCGTATTATTTTGGTACAGGGCGAAATTGAAGATAGTATGGCAACATCAATCGTTGCGCAATTGCTATTCTTAGAAGCTCAAGATCCAACAAAAGAAATTTCTATGTATATCAATTCACCCGGAGGATCGGTGACAGCTGGATTATCAATCACTGATACAATGAATTTCATTAAGGCACCAGTAACAACTATTGTAATGGGCCTAGCGGCATCAATGGGAACAATCATTGCTGCATCCGGTGAAAAAGGGCATCGTTTTATGTTGCCAAATGCTGAATACCTCATCCACCAACCAATGGGCGGTGCTGCCGGTGGAACACAGCAAACTGACATGGCAATCATTGCAGAACAGTTGACGAAGACACGTGCCAAGTTGAACAAAATTTTAGCTGATGCTTCAGGTAAGGATTTGAAGACAATTGGTCGCGACACTGAACGTGATAATTGGATGAGTGCTGAGGAAACATTGGAATATGGTTTCATTGATGGTATTTTAACTAAATCAGGTGAAAAACCAGCAACAAAGTAATACGCAATACATGAAAAAAACACCATATCAAGGTTTTATTACCTTGGTGCGGTGTTTTTGTATACTACTTATTATCTAAAACGATTTAAATTTTCGACGCTTGAAACATGATAACCTTTCTTTTCTAAGCGTTTGATAAGTTTTTCCAATTGCTCGCTATCTTCTTGCAAGGGAAGCGTGAAGAGAACTGTTAAGGGTTTAAGCTCAGATTGAATGGTAAGTAGTGATTCAATATTTGAATAGCGTGTGATGATTTTAGAAATTTTGCTCAAATCCCCTTGAGTGTTATGTGTTGAAATAGCTATGGCAACACCTCCAGAACGGACTGACCAACTTTGTGACAATAAGTCCATTAAAGCATCGTGCGTAAAAATACCATAAAACTGATGATTTTCATCTAAGACAGCAATAAATGGTAAATCTCTAATCGCAAAAAAAACTTCATAAAATTTACTATTCGTGTAAATAAATTTTGTTGAGTTGCGCATAATGGCTGTTGCAGGTAAGTTCATATTCCCGTTTTTTGCAACGTGTTCAAAAACGTGTTGTTTATAGACATTACCACGAAAAAGCTTGCCTGATTCGTCAAGAATAGGCATGGTGCGTGTGTGTGCGTTTTCTGGGTCATTAAAAATATCGTATACTTCTTGAATTGTTGCATTTTCGGTTACGGTTGTTAACTCCGATTTAGGGATTACCAAAGATTTTTGAAACATTATCCTGTCCTAATCTAATTTTTTTATCATTAAATAGCCATACAATATGATAACACAAAATTGTAGTGTGTGCGTGGTATACTGGAGGTTAGATTATTTTAGAATGCTTTATGAGGAATAGAAACGTGAAATTTATATTTGGACTTGGAAATATTGGTGCAGAATACGACCAAACACGCCACAACATTGGCTTTATGGCTGTTGATGCTTTTGCGACAGCAAATCATATGTCATTTTCTCCAAGTAAGCAATTTGCTTTGGTTGCTAAGACAATCATAGGCGGAGAATCAGTCATGTTGGTTAAGCCAACAACATACATGAACGATTCTGGTAAAGCCGTTCGAGCCATTCTGGACTATTACGACGGAGATGTTGATGATGTATTAGTATTGGTTGATGATATGGATCTACCATTTGGTAAAATGCGTTTTCGTGCGAAAGGATCGGCGGGTGGTCATAATGGCTTAAAAAGCATCATGACGCATACTGGTTCCCAGACATTTCTGCGTTTGAAATTTGGACTAGGGCATCCTGTTCATGAGCAAAATGTAGTTGTTAATTATGTTTTAGGAAAATTTACTGCAGCAGAAAAACCAGACATAGACGCAATGTTGGACCGTAGTACGCAAGCGATAGCGGATTGGATTCAAGGTGCCACAGCACCTGAACTAAGTAATCGATATAATGGATAAATGACATTAATAGACTTTTTAAGTGACACAGTAACAATTAAAAAACTTAACGAACAGGCAACTGTGGGCTCAGCACAGTTGCTTTTAGGCGTGAATGGCACCGCTCGTGCGGCTAGTATTGCTGCCTTATACCGTAAAAATCCCCGACCAATGTTGATTATATCTGACACGCAAGTGCATGCTGATCAATTTTTCGATGATCTGTCATCTTTGCTTGAAGATTTGGTCTACAACTTTCCAGCAGAAGAGTCTATTGCCACAGAAATGGCAATTAGTTCTTCTGAATTACGACTACAACGCGTACAAACATTACTTGCCTTAAAAACAGAAAAACCTATTATTGTGGTTACAAGTTTGGCAGGTGCAGAACGTTTGGTACCTAAAAAGCAGTCACTGGAACAAGCACATTTACATGTTAAAGTTGGGGATGCTTACAATTTGAATGTCATTAAAAACACTTTAATGATGATGGGATATACGCCAACTAAATTAGTTCAAACACCAGGTGAATTCGCACATCGAGGATCAATTGTTGATGTTTATCCAATTACCTTTGATGATCCTATTCGACTTGACTTTTTTGATGATGAATTGGACCAATTAAAGAGCTTTGATGTTGCGACCCAAAAAAGTACCACTAGTTTTGACGAAATCAATATTGAACCGGCGACAGATTTTATCGTATCAGAGCATCAGTATGACCAGGCTAAGTTAGCGATTGAAAGCGCTTTTAGCGATTACCGCACCAATCTAAGCGGGGTTGATAAAAAGCATGCCACGGATGGCTTTGCTCCCACACAGTATATGTTGAACGAACGAGAACGAGGTAGTGTGTTAGTGCCATATGCTCCTTTTTTCTTTGATGGCCAGACAACCCTACTTGACTATTTTCCAACTGATTCGTTAATCATCATTGATGAATACACACGATTAATGGAAACGCGACTTCAGCAAATGACACGTGATCAGGAATGGATTGAGCGGCAAATTGAAGCGTATCAGTTATTACCAAAACAAACTTGGCGAACTGAAATCACCGATTTATTAGCAAGTAATCAACATGCGACAATCTACTTAGCTAATTTTCAGCGTGGACTCAACCGAATTAAGTTTACCAATGTTGAAGAAGTGACAACGCGCCCAGCAAATCAGTATTATGGACAAATTCCTGCCTTGAAAAATGATTTAATATATGCACAGGAATCTGGTATTACAATGGTGTTATTAATTCCTGACGCTAAACGACGGGCTAACTTTTCTCGTAGTTTATCTGAATTAGAAGTACCGGTCACTGAGACGCGAGATATAGTGAAAAACCAAGTACAAATTATGCCAGGTGAGCTATCAGCTGGATTTGAATGGCCAAAATTACATTTGACCGTACTAACTACACATGAACTATTTACACAAGCAAAGCATTCCGCACCGCGAACCCGCAAAATTGCTAACTCAGAGCGTTTGAAATCTTATAATGAATTGAATGTGGGCGATTACGTTGTTCATATTAATCATGGTATTGGTCGCTATGAAGGCTTGCAAACAATTGAAGCTGACGGTGGAAAACAGGATTATCTAACAATTGCTTATCAGCAAAATGCGAAAATATTTATTCCTGTCACACAACTTAATCTTATTCAAAAATATGTTGGTGCATCTGATGTTGCTAAGAAACCTAAGTTAAACAAATTGGGTGGTAGTGAGTGGGCTAAAACAAAAAGACAAGTTGCGGCAAAAATTGAAGATATTGCTGATGATTTATTAGAGTTATACGCTAAACGCGAAGCGCAGCAAGGGTACGTTTTTCCACCGGATGATCATGCCCAAATCAAGTTTGATGATTCTTTTGGTTACCCAGAAACACCTGATCAAATTCGCAGTATTGAAGAAATTAAAGTTGATATGCAAAAGCTGCGACCAATGGACCGGTTACTTGTGGGAGACGTTGGCTTTGGAAAAACTGAGGTTGCCTTGCGTGCTGTTTTTAAAGCTGCTCATTCTGGTAAACAAGTCGCCTTTCTAGCACCAACTACAATTTTGGTTCAACAACATTATGAAACAATGTTGGCTAGATTTAGTGATTTTCCAGAAATTAAAATTGGCGTATTAAGTCGTTTTCAAACGCCAACCCAGAACAAAATGATTATTGAGCAGCTTCAAAATCACGAAATCGATGTAGTTGTCGGTACGCACCGTTTGTTGAGCAAAGATGTGGACTTTTCAGATCTTGGTTTACTAATCATAGATGAAGAGCAGCGGTTTGGTGTTAAACATAAAGAAAGACTAAAACAGTTACGAACAAGTGTTGATGTCCTAACATTGACTGCAACACCAATTCCACGTACGCTTAATATGGCTATGGTGGGCGCCCGTGATTTATCTGTCATTGAAACACCGCCTGCAAACCGATATCCAATTCAAACTTATGTTTTGGCAATGGATTGGAAAATAGTTCGTGATGCGATTGAAAAAGAAATTGCACGTAACGGTCAAGTTTTTTATCTACACAATCGTGTTGCTGACCTAGACCGTATTGTTAGTCAAATAGAAGAATTAATTCCTTCGGCGCGTGTAGCTGCAATTCATGGGCAGATGTCAGAAACACAGCTTGAAAGTATCCTATATGACTTTTTGAATGGACAATATGATGTTCTAGTAACAACCACAATTATTGAAACAGGTGTCGACATCCCTAATGCAAATACTTTAATTGTCGAAAATGCTGATCATATGGGGTTGGCACAGCTTTATCAATTGCGTGGTCGTGTTGGGCGTTCGACACGCTTAGCATATGCATATTTTACTTATCCATTTACGCGTACACCCTCAGAAGAAGCCGAGAAAAGACTTGAGGCCATACGCGATTTCACGGAACTCGGTTCAGGTTTCAGAATAGCTATGCGTGATTTAAGTATTCGTGGTGCAGGTGATTTGCTCGGTAAACAACAACACGGATTTATTGATTCAGTGGGTTATGACATGTATACTCAAATGTTGAAAGATACTGTGGCACAAAAACAGGGAAAACAAGTTACGACAAGCCAACCAGAAACGGATGCAGAATTAATCTTAGGTGTGCTAGCTTATTTGCCAGATGAGTACGTTAGTGATAATGCACAAAAAATTGAATTATATTCTCGCATTCGTCAGGCTAGAACTGATGCAGAATTTGAAGACATTGAGTCTGATATGCTTGACCGCTTTGGTGAAATGCCAGATGAGGTGGCCCGATTATTGCTCGTAGGTCAAATTAAGCAGTTAGCTGATCAGTCACAAATTACGAATATACGACGCCAAAGAAAACAATTAATTATGACATTTAATGAAACAGCTACGAAAAACTTAGCTGGAGAAGCCATATTTGAGACAATGGTTGACGTGCCGTTAAAAGCAGCTGTACGAACAGAAGAAGGTAATTTACAAGTGATCTTCACTGTGAACGATGTCGCAGAAAGTAGTATCTGGCTCAATATTTTACGGAACTTTTTGTTAGTCATTATTAATAAATTATCAGCAAAAACATTAAATGAACTTCATCATTAAATATAGGAGAAGAATATGCGTTTAGATAAATATCTTAAAATTTCGCGGTTAATTAAGCGTCGGACGGTCGCCAAAGAGATTGCTGACCAAGGACGAATCTCAATTAACGGTAAAGTTGCTAAGTCATCATCAGATGTGTCCACAAATGATGAATTAGAAGTACGTTTTGGAAACAAAACGCTGACAGTTAAAGTACTCAAAATTGTTGAAACAACCAAAAAAGAAGAATCTGCTGACATGTATGAAGTTATTAGTGAGAAATTTCAGCAAGATTTTCGTAAAATTGGTGACGAATAATAGCCAAAATGTTTAAGTTAGTTTAAATATTATTGTAAAATGATAAAGAACGTGACAAAATTACATTAGGTAGAATTCACTATGGCGGGTAATTTTAAAAGAAGACAATCAAATATTACACCGTTAAACCCAGCGATAGCACGTGAAATTAAAAAATCAGAACGTGCTAACTCGGAAGCGGCAAAACATTATCGCAAGGCGCACGCGCGACGGGAGAAAAAAATTCTTCTTTTTGGCGGGTTGATAGCGATAATTTTTGTTGTGCAACTCTTGATAGGCCAAGTGAAGTTGCATGCGGCTAATCAAGAACTAACGAATACACAAGATCGTTTGGAAAAAGTCCAAAAAACCAATACTGATTTAACTGCTGATACAAAACGTTTAAAAGACGCAACGTACTTACAGCAACTACTACGAGACAAATATGGTTATTCAAAGCAAGGAGAACTTGTTTATAATTTACCATCCGATAATAATTAAGGAAGCGCCCTAGGGGTGCCTTTTTCGTATATGACAGAAAAAATTTTGCAAACTATACAACAGTATAATTGGCCAGAGACAGTTATCGTTGCAGTTTCTGGTGGTGTTGACTCCGTAGTTCTAGTTCATGCGTTGTCAAAAACTAAGGCCAACCTTGTTATTGCGCACGTGAATTACAGGTTACGTGAGGAAAGTGATGATGATGCTGACTTCGTTCGGCAGCTTGCGACTCAAACTGGTGCCATATTTGAAGAACAGGTTTGGCAACATATTCCTGACCATGCAGTGGAAAAAGCAGCTCGTCAATTTCGTTATGATTTTTTTGAGGAGTTAGCTCAAAAGTATCACACGAATACAATCGCTGTTGCCCATCACGCAGACGATCAAGCAGAAACAGTCCTTCTTAAGATGATACGAGGAGGGCAACTACAACAAATGGGTGGCATGCAAACAAAGAACCATAAAGTTATTAGGCCCTTTTTGTCGATAACTAAACAAGAACTAATTACTTATGCACAGGATAATCAGTTGGGGTGGCGTCAGGATAAAACGAACTTTGACGTTGATTATACGCCGAGAAATTTATTGCGTAACGATGTTTTACCAAAATTAACAACTATTAATCAACGAGCCGTCAGACATATTAATAATATGGCCGCACAAATTTTACAACAACAGCGGTTAATTGATAATCAGGCTAAAATATACGCTAATGATATTCAAGACTGGCAGAAGATTCCTACACTTTGGCAACTACCAACACTGAAATATTGGCTCCAAAAAAATAAGCTATTTAACATTAAAGAAAATCAACTGCAGCAAATGATTCAATTGTTGAGCAATACCCATAAACCGAATGGAAAAATTGCTCTGGCAGATAATTTTGAGTTCATAAAAAATTATCAAAAAATTAGTATACAAAAACAACAAAATATGGCGCAAGTTTTGACGCCAGTTATGTTAAAATTGAATCAATGGCATTCTTTTGCAAAAACAACGTTCATGTGGACTGATAATGTCCCTATGAACGGCCAATCATTTATCAAGTTTCAGCTTACGCGTTCATTACCATATCTAAGCTTGCGCCCAGCAAAAGCGAGTGATAAAATTGCTCTCATAAACGGCCATAAAAATTTACGACGTTTAGCAATTGATGAGAAACTGACGCCGCAAGAACGTACAATGATGTGGGTTCTTGCGACAGCCGATGATGAAGTAATTGCAGTGCATTTACGCAGTAATCAGTGGCGTGTAAATGCGGATTTTGCTGTTAAAGAAAATACACAGCCATATTGGCTCGTATGTCAAATTGAGGAAACCTAAGTGGATAACGATATACAAGAAGTGTTGTATGACCAAGAAAGTATTCAAAAAGCGGCAGAGCGTTTAGGAAAACAAATTACCCAAGATTATGCGGGTTCAACGCCTTTGTTTTTATCAGTGCTGAAAGGCGCCTACCTTTGGACAGCTGATTTACTGCGCGAAGTAGATTTATATGCTGAACTAGAATTTATAAAAATCTCTAGTTATCATGGCGGTGTCTCAAGTTCTGATGAAATAACGCTCGTAACAGACGTTCGCTCAGATGTTCGAGGACGAGATGTTATCATTTTAGAAGACATTGTCGATACTGGACAATCATTACTTTTTTTGAAAGAATTACTTGCGAAACGTGGTGCAAAATCAATTAAAGTAGCGACTTTACTTGATAAGATTGAAGGTCGAAAAGTCGAAGTTGATGCTGACTATGCAGGATTCAATGTCCGTAATGAATTCGTAGTTGGTTACGGACTTGACTATGAAGAGCACTACCGCAATTTACCTTATGTCGGTATTTTGAAAAAAGAAGTATACACTAAATAAACTTCGAACAAGAATTGAGGAAATACAATGAACAATAATAAAGGTGGCTTCTTACGAAGCAGTGTATTCTATATTTTCATATTTCTTGCTGTTGTAGGAATGGTTTACGGCTTGTTTGGTAACGATAAGACAACCACGAAAACGATTACATCAAGTGAATTTATTAAAGCACTGAATGATAAAGAATTGAAGTCAGTTACAGTACAGCCTGGTAACAGCATCTATAATGTTACTGGAACGTATAAGAAGGCACAAACAGCAACCAAGGATAAGGGACTTAGTTTATTCCAACCTACACAAAAGGTAACTAAGTTTACGTCAACTTTGCTACCCAATGATGCGTCGCTAAAGTCAGTGACAGACGCTGCTACAAAGACTAAAACAGAATTAGTGACTAAACAAGCTGAAAATTCTGGATTTTGGTTAAACTTGTTGGTATCCTTAGTACCCGTTTTGTTGATTGTTGCGGTATTTTACCTGATGATGAACCAAGCTGGTGGCGGAAAAGGTGGTCAAGGTGGCATGATGAGCTTTGGTAAATCCAAAGCCAAACCTTCAGATCCCAAGGATAACAAAGTACGTTTTGCTGATGTTGCTGGTGCCGAAGAAGAAAAACAAGAACTGGTTGAAGTTGTTGAATTTCTAAAAGCGCCAAAGAAGTTTGTGAACTTAGGGGCCCGCATACCAAAGGGTGTATTGCTAGAGGGACCTCCCGGAACAGGTAAAACGCTTTTGGCCAAAGCTGTTGCTGGTGAAGCTAGCGTACCATTTTTCTCAATGTCAGGATCAGATTTCGTAGAAATGTTCGTTGGTGTTGGTGCATCCCGCGTTCGTGACTTATTTGAAAATGCTAAGAAATCTGCGCCAGCCATTATCTTCATTGATGAAATTGATGCAGTTGGTCGTCGTCGAGGAACAGGCATGGGCGGTGGTAATGATGAGCGTGAGCAGACTTTGAACCAAATTTTGATAGAAATGGACGGTTTCGAAGGTTCTGAAGGTGTTATTATTTTAGCATCTACTAACCGTTCTGATGTCTTAGATCCAGCGTTGCTTCGTTCAGGTCGTTTCGATCGTAAGATTTTAGTTGGAGCGCCGGATGTTAAAGGACGTGAAGCAATCTTAAACGTCCATGCAAAGAACAAGCCATTGGCAGACAATGTTGATTTGAAAGCTATTGCTCAGCAAACTCCAGGGTATGTTGGAGCGGATTTGGAAAACTTGTTAAATGAAGCGGCATTACTTGCTGCCCGTCGAAACAAGTCCAAAGTTGATGCTGCAGATATTGATGAGGCTGAAGATCGTATTTTCCAAGGTCCAGCCAAGACAAACCATAACATGTCTGAATCAGAGCGTCGTACAACTGCCTATCATGAAGCTGGTCATGCGTTAGTAGGATTAGTTCGTTCAGAAGCTTCAGTCGTTCGAAAAGTTACTATTGTTCCGCGTGGTCGCATTGGTGGCTATGCCTTAATGACGCCTAAGAATGATCGATATAACTTAAAATATTCAGAGGCTAAGGAGCAACTGGCTGGTTTGATGGGTGGTCGTGCCTCAGAAATATTTATGTTTAACGAAGCTAGTTCAGGCGCGTCAAATGATTTCCAACAAGCAACTGGTTTGGCTCGTCAAATGGTTACGGCTTTCGGAATGTCTGATAAGTTAGGCATGGTTCAACTTGAAGGTAATGCTAGCGTTGGCTATGCTGATCAAGCTGGTAACCGTGCATACTCTGAAGAAACAGCCCGTTTGATTGACGAGGAAGTACGTCGTTTGGCACGTGAAGCGTTTGATGATGCTATTGCTATATTGCGCGACAATAAAGACAAATTGACAGCAATTGCTGAGGCTCTACTTGAAGTTGAAACATTAGATGAAAAGCAAATCAAGGATATTTATCTAACAGGAACCTTTACTCGTAAGGATATCCAAGATGATACAGAGCTTGCAAAAGCAAAGTCGTTTGAAGAAGCAAAAGCTGCTGCTGATGCTAAGGATTCACAAGCTGAACAACGCTTTGAAAAACAAGATGAAGAAAAGTCATCTGACGATCACTCAGAGTCCAAAAATGAGGATACTGATTCAACAGATAAGTCAGAAACAGATGACAATAATACAGAAAATAAGTAAAATAGAAGTTGACGGTGACGTCGACTTTTTATTTTGTCATGTGTTTAGCAAATACAAAAGTAATAAACTGTTAAATAAAAAAATATTAAATTAAACATAGGGAAAATTATGGCAGATCAATTTATCAAAGCAATTACTAAAAACAAGTATTTTCGTACGTTTGCCGTAAATGGGACCAATCTCGTCCATCAGGCAGCGCAAATCCACGAAACATCGCGTATTGCTGCTGTTGTTCTTGGACGTAGTTTGTTGGCCACGACCTTGGCAGCTCAGGCCGTCTTGAAAGGTGAAGAAACCTTATCAACAAAAATTAATGGACGCGGACCAATTGGCAATGTTGTAGTAGAATCTGATGCTAAAGGAAGTGTGCGTGGCTACGTAACCAACCCTAACCTTGAGACACTTATAAATGAAGCGGGACAGCTTGATGTGGCTAAAGCTGTTGGAAAAAATGGCTTTCTACAGGTTACAAAGTTTGCTCCCTATTCTGATCCTTACATAGGTCAGAGTCAATTGGTTAGCGGAGAAATTGGGGACGATTTTACATATTACTTAGCACAATCAGAGCAAACACCATCGGTTATAGGTGTTTCCGTTTATATGAACAGTGATGATACGGTTGCTGGAGCAGGTGGCTTTCTTGTTCAGGCGCTACCTGACGCTACTGATGAAGCAATTGATCAACTTGAGGTAGCTCTAAAAAATATGAAACCACTTTCTGAAATGATTCAAGAAAGATATACGCCATTAGAAGTACTTGAAGAGATTTTTGGGAAAGGTGAAGTTGAGATCCTTCAAACAGCTGGCATCGGTTTGGCCGCAGAGCCATCCAAAGACGCTTATGCTAAAATGTTGCTCACACTTCCAGCATCTGAAATTCAGGCAATGATCAAAGAAGACCATGGCGCTGAAATTGTGGGAAAGTTCTCCGGAAAGCGTTACTTTTTCACAGAGGAACAATTATCCGAAATTTTGAAGCAGATTGAAAAAAATAACGAGTGACTTTGAGATTATTGTTTTTTTTTGGTATGATATTTAGTTAGTAGGCGTGTATTTAAAAAACGCGCAATAGGGAAGGATTTTATACAAATGGCTGAAGAAAAAGCCCTTAATGATCAAATGCTAGCGCGTCGACAAAAGTTGGCAACAATCGTTAGTGATTTACACTTAGACCCATTCGGTAAGCGATTTGAACGTACAGCAAACGCGCAAGAACTGCATAATCTATATGATGCCAGCTCTTTAGAAGAGTTAGAGAATGCAAAACATGAAGTTGTTATTGCAGGTCGTATGGTTGCAAAGCGTGGCGCAGGTAAAGTTATTTTCGCTGATTTTCGTGATGTTTCTGGAAAAATTCAGGTTTATGCAAGACGTGATGATTTAGCAGATAATTATCCGATTATTAAAAGAGCAGATTTGGGTGATTTCCTTGGAATCAAGGGAATTATGATGAAGACTGAAGCTGGTGAATTAACAGTTTTGGCTACAGAATTAACACATTTATCTAAGGCTCTTCGTCCAATGCCTGATAAGTTCCATGGTATTTCTGATGTTGAAACACGGTATCGTAAGCGTTACTTGGATTTGATTGCCAATGAAGATTCTTTCAAAAAGTTCCAAGAACGCTCACATATCATTTCTGCTATTCGTGCATATATGGATAGAAATGATTTCCTTGAGGTTGAAACGCCAATTTTGCAAACTGAAGCCGGTGGGGCTGCAGCCCGTCCATTTATCACACATCATAATGCTTTGAATATTGATATGTACATGCGTATCGCAACAGAATTGTACTTAAAGCGTTTGGTTGTGGGTGGCATGGAACGTGTATATGAAATTGGCCGTATTTTCCGTAATGAGGGTATGGATCCAAAGCACAATCCTGAGTTTACAACAATGGAGTCATATGCAGCTTATATGGACTTTACAGATGTTATGGACGAAACTGAAGGTATTTTCAAAGCTGCCGCTTCTGTCGTCTCAGATGACTTGAAAATTACTTATCAGGGAACTGAAATTGATCTTGGCACAAAGTTTGCGCGCAAACATCTAGTCGACTTGATTAAAGAACAAACTGGTATTGATTTTTGGCAGGAAATGTCCGTTGAAGCAGCACAAAAGTTGGCCGATGATAACCATGTAAAGTACGAAAAATACTGGGGTGTGGGTCATATTATCAATGCATTCTTCGAAGAATTTGTAGAGGATACTTTGGTACAGCCAACATTTGTTTATGGACATCCAGTTGAAGTGTCACCACTCGCTAAGAAAAATACTGATGATCCTCGTTTTACTGATCGTTTTGAATTGTTTATTATGGGTAGCGAGTATGCGAATGCCTTTACTGAGTTAAACGATCCTATTGACCAACGTGCACGTTTTGAGGCTCAAGCGGCTGAACGTGAGAATGGTAATGACGAAGCTGAAGGTATTGATGAAGACTTCATAGAAGCTTTGGAATATGGTATGCCACCTACAGGTGGACTTGGTGTTGGTATTGATCGTTTGGTCATGTTATTGACTGATTCTGACACAATTCGTGACGTTGTGTTGTTCCCAACAATGCGTCCAGAATAATAAATCATTGACAAGTCGTTACACAATTAGTTATAATAATATAGTTGTGTTAGCGACATCATTCCGACTTAGCTCAGTTGGTAGAGCACCTGACTGTTAATCAGGTTGTCGCCGGTTCGAGCCCGGCAGTCGGAGTTTTATGAGAAGCAAATCATCTTGATTTGCTTCTTTTTTATGTGATAAACTGTTGACAGATTTTCTCACTCATGGCATAATAATATAGTTGTGTTAGCAACGTCATTCCGACTTAGCTCAGTTGGTAGAGCACCTGACTGTTAATCAGGTTGTCGCCGGTTCGAGCCCGGCAGTCGGAGTTTCGCCGACGTAGCTCAGTTGGTAGAGCACGGGTATCGTAAACCTGGGGTCGGAGGTTCGAATCCTCTCGTCGGCACTATTATGCATATCTTGCAAAGCAAATCATCTGAGGTTTGCTTATTTTTTTACAATGAAAAGGACGCAATTGAAAAACATGATTGTACTATTCAATAAACCGTACAATGTTTTAACTAAGTTTACTGATGCTGAAGGGCGACAAACTTTGGCTGACTACATTGATATTCCACGGGTTTATGCCGCTGGTCGTTTGGACATGGACAGTGAGGGCCTATTATTGCTGACTGATAGCGGTAAACTGAATCATGAATTGACTGATCCTGATAATAAAGCCTATAAAACTTATGTTGTTCAAGTAGAAGGGGTCCCAACAAAGTCACAACTAAAGCAACTTGAGCAAGGTGTGGCGTTAAAAGATGGGTTAACTTTACCAGCTAAAGTCAAACGTATTCCTTATCCAAAATGGTTATGGGAACGAGAGAAGCCAATCCGTATTCGTAAAAACCAGCCAACGAGTTTTATTCAATTAAAAATAAAAGAGGGCCGTAATCGGCAAGTACGCCGTATGACAGCAGCTGTTGGTATTCCAACGCTACGCTTGATACGGACACATATTGGTGAATATCATATTGCCGACTTAAAACCAGGACAATATCGAATTGTGAAGTAATGATTTTGTGGTGCAAAAGCATCATAAACGGTTATAATAGTAAAAGATGTAAATTAAAAGAGGTGACCTCATGGGACGTAAATGGGAAAACATTAAAATGAAGAAGGCGCAGACTGATGGTGCTGCCGCTAAAGTTAACAGTAAGTATGGCATTGAAATTTATGCTGCAGCGAAGCAAGGTGGCAGTTCAGATCCTGAGGCTAATTCAACATTAAAGTTTGTTATTGAACGTGCTAAGCAAGCACAAGTGCCAAAGCACGTTATTGAACGTGCCATTGAAAAGGCAAAGGGTTCAGGGGATGAAACCTTTATCGAGGGACGTTACGAGGGATTTGGACCAAACGGTTCATTGATTATTGTAGATACGTTGACATCAAACGTTAATCGTACAGCTACAAATGTGCGCACAGCTTTCAATAAAAATGGTGGAACTTACGGTGCTGCTGGCTCTGTTAGTTATTTATTCGATGAAACAGGCGTGATTGTTTTTGAGGGTGAAGATGCCGATGCTACGTTGGAAACACTGCTAGACGCTGAAGTTGATGTTCGTGACGCCGAACAACAAGATGATCATATTGTTGTTTATACAGAACCAACTGCTTTGCATCAAGCAATTGCTGCTCTGCGTGAAAGTGGTGTGAGCGATTTCTCAACTACGGAAATCAGCATGTTGCCACAATCAGAAATGACACTGGCAGGCGAAGACTTAGAAATTTTCGAAAAGTTAATTGATGTATTAGAATCTGACGATGATGTTCAAAAAGTTTATCATAACGTTGAATCATAATAATAAATAAAAAACGCAATGGCATTCATTGCGTTTTTTATTTGTGAATTAATTTTGTGCAAAATGCCGATTCGCAAGAGAAGCAATATATTTGGAAAAATCAATATGTTCATTAAAAGGTTGGACAACATCAAAGACTTCGCCACCTGCCTGTTTGAAAATATCATGATTTTCAACGTGAATTTCTTCGATGGTTTCCAAGCAGTCGGCTACAAATGCTGGAGTTGCTACTAGGACACGTTTGATACCTTGGCTGGGCAGTGACCTTAGTGTGTCACTTAAGTATGGTTTGACCCACTCAGTTGGCCCAAATCGTGATTGGAAAACCTGGTGAGTATTATCAGGTGTTAACGGCCCAACGCGCTCTAAAACGCCTTGTGTGGTTGCTGTACAGTGGTCAACATAAGGGTCACCACGACGAACATATGATTCGGGAACACCATGATAACTAATGATTAAACGATCATAATCGTTTTTAGCCCACGCCTCGCGAATGTCTCTAGCTAATAAATCCAAATAGGCTTCATCGTTGTAAAATGACTTAACAATGTTAATGTTTTTGTCGGCCTTACGGACTTGATCAATGACTGATTGTGTTGATGTAACAGAATATTGGGGAAACAGTGGCAATACAACAATGTCTTCAGCGCCCGCCAGACGCATTTCTTTCAGTGTTTCTGCAATGTTAGGCTTACGATAAGTCATTGCACAACGAACAATCCAGTTTGGTTGTAATTGCTGTACTTGCTCAACTTGTTTTTTCGCATAGACCATTAATGGCGAACCGTCTTTTCGCCAAATTTTTTGGTAAAGTTCAGCTGATTTAAACGATCTCTTAGGCAAAATTTTACCTCTTAAAATGGGTTGCCAGAGTAGTCTGGGCATTTGAATAACGTTGGTATCTGATAGAAACTCTTTTAAATATGCTTTCACATCATCTGGATGTGGGGAGTCAGGGGTGCCTAGGTTGACTAATAATAGACCTTTTTTATTCATATGGAAGCGATCCTTATCTAGTTTAATATTTAATACTATAACTCAATTTTTGACTAAAATGTATGTCGAAAAGCCCAAAATTGTGATAAGGATAACTATTGTCCTTTTATTTAGAAATTATTTTTGCTTACAAAAATAATTCGAATTTGTTAATAAATACTATATTTTTTTCTCGGATTGTTTGCTCTGACATTATAGTATGTCGAGACTATGTTTTTTAAGCCTTAAATCATCAGCACAGTTTATTTTGAAAATTGAAATAATTTCCATAACAATAGAATTAGGATTGAGTAATGTCAGCATATTCGTCGTGGAGAAAAAAGCCTGACAACGTCTAAAATAAAAGGAATTGTTGATTATTAAGAAGAGATAATAAAAAGCCGCAACCGGAGTTGCGACTTGATATAGCTCGTGAGAGAATCGAACTCTCGATTCCGCCGTGAAAGGGCAGCGTCTTAGCCACTTGACCAACGAGCCATGGTCAATAATGTCAATCTGTATCAGATGACTATAATATAATATCAAGTTTTTAAGTAGTCGTCAAGTTATTTATAAGTATTTTTTGACAAGTAATTATTATCATTTCAGTTTAAGCACTTGTCTTCTTTGAATATCAATGCTAGACTATTCTATGTGAAATTTAGCTGATATAGTATCGAATAATGGTCGATTGTTTCTAGCCAGCACCCATGCTGGAACTATCATAAACATGTTATTTAATTGATAGCCACTCGTGCGTCAATTTTTTATTTTCCATTGATGTATTCATACAAATAGGCTGATGAGTTACATAATTGTATAGGAGAGAATAATGGAAAAATTATTTCAATTGAAAGAAAATAAAACCACTGTCCGTCGTGAAATCATTGCTGGGATTACGACATTTGTATCAATGGCCTATATTTTCTTTTTGAACCCTCAAATTCTAGGGCAAGCTGGTGTGCCAACACAAGCCGTATTTTTAGCGGCTATTCTAGTAGCAGTTTTTGGTACATTGTTTATGGGCTTGTTTGCTAATGTACCGTTTGCTTTGGCACCAGGTATCGGCATGCAAGCATACTTCACGTATACTATCGTGTTTGGCTTCGGATTTACCTGGCAGCAAGCATTGGCTATCGTATTTTTAGTTGGTGTAGTGGATATTGTCATTACGTTGACACATGGTCGCCGTGCAATTGTTAAGGGTATTCCAACTGAATTAAAAGCGGCTATTGGTGGTGGAATTGGGTTGTTCGTTACTTATATAGGGTTGAAAAACGCCGGTTTTATCAATTTTATTGTTGATCCTAGCAATATTATGACGCTAAATGGCAAACCGTTCACTGGAGAAGTACATGGTGCGGTAAATAGCATCTTGGCCAATGGTGGTGTAACACCAGAATTGACTAAATTCAACAACGCTAGTACCTTATTAGCATTAATTGGTTTTGTTATTTTGGTTGTGTTGGTGATGCGAAAGGTGCCTGGCGCATTCCTTATATCATTGATAGTGACCACATTAATCGGTATTCCAATGGGTGTTACGAATACGCATATTGGGGCTGGAACCTCAGTTAGCCATGCCTTCGGTGAATTGGGGCAGGTGTTTGGTCAATCATTAGGTGCTCAAGGATTGGGCAGCTTATTTAATAACTGGCATCATGCGTCATTAGCGTTAGTTACGATTTTTGCTATGGGCCTAACCGGATTATTTGACGCTATTGGCACATTAATTGGTATCGGTAATCAAACGGGCATTTTTTCAAAGGAAGATCAGAAGTCATTTGAGTCTAGTAATGGCTTTAACTCTAAAATGGATCGTGCGCTAGTTGTTGATACATTTACAACAGCATTTGCTGGTATTGTTGGTACATCAAATACGACAACCTTCATTGAATCAGCATCAGGGGTTGCAGCCGGAGCAAGAACAGGCTTGGCCAATGTCGTAACAGCTGCAGGATTTGCCTTAATGATCTTATTTGCTCCTTTGGTTGGTGTTGTGCCAACAGCAGCTACATCTCCACTACTTATTTTGGTGGGTATTATGATGATGGGCGAATTTAAGAAAATTTCATGGGAATCATTAGAAGTTGCGTTACCTGCTTTCTTTACTTCTGTGTTTATGGCCTTTAGTTATTCAATTTCTTATGGTATCGCTGCTGGTTTCATTTTCTTTATTATCGTGAAATTTGCTTTAGGAAAGTTTAAGGAAGTCTCACCAGTGTTATTAATCGTATCTGCATTCTTCTTGCTTAACTTTGCTGTACTTGCATTTATGTAATGTCAGTGAATTATATTAACAGGTATTTTCATTACTTGTATTCAACCGCTTATCACAAAAGCGGTTTTTTTATGCCCTCAATTGCTACAATAAAGCCAATATTAGAAGGGTGATAATATATGTTAAACATAAAAAATTTAAGTGTGTCTTACGGAAGAAAAGTTGCCTTAACGGTGCCAAAACTATCCATCAATAAGGGTGAGATTATAGGAGTAATGGGTAAATCTGGCTCAGGGAAATCGACGTTAGTTAATAGCTGTCTCGGGTTGATTCCTTTTAAGGGTCAGGTGAGAATTGATACCGACGATGTTGGCATCTTAATGCAGGAACAGCACTACGTTGATACGATGACAAATCAAAAAATGATAGAAGGCATGCTGAACACGCGTATTAAGCGAGATAAAAAATTAACTGAGTTAATTAATTTTTTTGATTTTAGTGACCAACTATCACTTCATTTTAAAAATTTATCTGGTGGGCAAAAACAACGAATGAGCTTGATTATGGTACTTTATCAAGAACCAGAATTACTATTTTTGGATGAAATGACGACGGGACTTGATTTTGAAAGTCGGCAAGCACTAATTAGTCAATTGAAAATCTATTTTAAGCAACACCAGACGACTGTTCTGATGGTCACGCACTACGCACAAGAAATTGAAGCGTTAGCTGATAAACTTCTAGTTATTCATGATGGCCAAGTAAAAGCTTTTGATGAACCCAAAAATTTGTTTAAGCAGTATATAGGTTATTCTGCTTTTATAGTAGACAATCATACTGAAAAAAGCATCAAAGTCCAACAACCAGAAGATGAATACAAGGTCGCATGTCGACTGATTGATGATGGGGATGACTTTAGGCGGACACAAAGCGATATTGAATTAGTTTATACGGAAGTTATGAAGGGGCAGCGGGCATGATTAAAAAAAGGAAGTTAGTCTTTGAATTTCAAAATTTATTAGGTAATATCATTACATTATTTTTTGGGTTTGCGTTTGCACCAATGATGGCATTAGTGTTTGGCAATAGCTATGCTAACGTACCGCAAGCTTTGAACCAACTTTACCTGGGCTTTTTTTGTACGATACCGCTTTCGATGGTATTTGTTGGTTTTAGTTCATTATTTTCACAAGAAGTCGAGCAAGGTTTTACATTGCGTGCCGAACTTTTCGGTTATTCGCGCGTTTCACAAGCCTTACACAAATTTATGGCACTAACAGTGTTTGTTCTATTATCAAGCATCATCTACTCGTGGATTTTTCTATCACATTTTAATTTGCCTCTGCCAAATGCAGTAATCATCGGTCAAATGGCAATATTTCAAATATTAAATACAGCAGTATATTTCATCATTGTTTTTATCCTGACAACGATTTTGAAGAAATTTTCCCGTGTCTATGGTATTTCCATGATTAGCTATTTTGCTATCATGATTATTTCAGGAATTATGGGTAATATGGATGTCGGTAAGTTAGGAGATTATTTGCCAATCAAATTATTTGTCACCAATTATACCAATCATCTTAATGACACTGATTATATATCTGGTAAAATAGGTCTATATCTACTTATTTTATTAGGTATTCTGGGTGTGATTTTGAAAGTGATTGTGAGAAATAAAAATGGAAATAAACATCAATATTGATGATAAATTGAAAGATGTTCAAGTTGTTATTTCAGGTAGTGATATTGAGCAATTAGCAGATATTGCGCAGTATCTTAAATCTAGAAACACACCTTCACGACAGCTTGCTATCAAAACAGCTGACAATATTCGTGTTGTAGATAAAGAAGATATTATTTTAGTTGAAAGTTATGGAAATGATTTAACTTTTACACTCAAAAATAATCACAAAATCACAACTAGAAAAACGTTAAAAAGGTTTTTGGAAGAAAACCAAAAATCTGATTTCGTGCAAATTTCCAAATCAGAAGTAATGAACTTATCTTATTTGTCGAAGATGGAATCTGCGTTTTCCGGTAATTATTACGCTTTTTTGACCAACCAGGCTCGAGTAACCGTATCTAGACGGTTTATCAAAGGTATTCTAAAAAGATTAGAAGGGAGCGCAGAAGATGAAGCATTTTAAAGAGGCAATTGTATATCTATTAGTTGGCATTGGCGTTGGATCATTTATCTCTCTATTATCGTTTACCTTAAATCATGCAACACCATCGATGAAGCAATTTGGTCTGTTAATGACCATGAGCGCAATTATGGGCTTATTATCTCTCATATTTGAGTATGACAAGATAACGTTTATTACACAGCTCATTAGCCATTTCATTTTGGAGATGTTGACATATGGATTTTTCATTTGGTTAACGTTTGGAAGTGCAGTGATTACGTTTACTAATATACCAACATTTGTGATTACTTATGTCATTATTTTTATCTACTTCAGGAAACAAGGCAGAGATAATGCGCGCCGTATTAATGAGCAATTGCAAAAAAATAAGCCGAAAAAAAGTGATTCAACAAATTAATGAGATGTTGAATTGCTTTTTATATTGGCTATACATTCATGGTTTAATTTTCTAGTTGACCGTCTTCGCGGATTAACTTGTAATCTGTTAAAATAGAATAAATCAACTTTAAGAAAGATTAAAAATATTACTTATGCCAAACTACCTCATTTTAACTGAAAAGCCTTCAGCGGCAGCTAATTTTGTAAAAGCGCTTGGTGGAAAAACAGGAGTTTTTGGTGATTTTACATATAAAATTACAAATTTACGTGGTCATGTTATGACCTTAAAAGATCCTGAAGAGATGGTGGCTGAAGATTTAAAAAAGCAATATAAATCTTGGTTGGTGAAACATTTACCATGGAATTTAGAAGATTTTTCTTGGGCACGTACTTATATTCGCCAACGTAATATTCGTACAGGAAAGATTGAATCAACCAAAAAACTTATTGATGAATTGAAAAAGGAGTCCAAATCAGGGTACGATGCGATTGTAATCGCAACTGATACAGATCCTTCCGGAGAAGGGGAACTACTCGCTTGGGAAGCATTAGACGCAATTGGCTGGCGTGGACAGGTATTACGTGCTAATTTTATGGATGAGTCAGTGTCCGGCATTCAAAAAGCCATGCACCAATTACGAAATGTTTCCGATAAAATGGCGGATGGGGAGTATGTAAAGGGTGAAAGTCGTAACCGCTGGGATTTTGCGTCTATGCAACTTACGCGAATTGCAACTACCGCCGCTAAAAAAGAAGGATTTAAAGTGGTCGCGCGTGAAGGTCGGTTGAAATCTGTTATTGTTTGGCGTATTTATCAACAACTTGCAGCTATTAAAAATTATATTAAAACGCCATATTTTGAAGTGAAGTTTAAAGATCCAGCGGGGCATATTTTTGGACGAGTGACACCGCAGGGAGAGGTAATTCCTTGGCGTTTTGCAACAAAAGAACAAGCAAAAGTCGATTTTAATAATTATCATGAAACTGAAGTCATTAATGAAAAACACCAAACACGTACACAAGCACCCGGTAAGCTGTTAGATTTAGCAGGATTGGCTTCTATATTGGCACCTCGTGGGTTTTCCTCCAAAGAAGTATTAAGTACCTATCAAAAAATGTATGAAGCACAGATCGTGTCTTATCCGCGTACAGAGGATAAGACAGTGACGCCGGAACAATTTAATGAGTTATTGCCGTTGATTGATCAAATTGCAGGCGTCGTTGGTGTTGATAAGAATTTACTAACACACCGTTCACCACGAAAAACACATGTTAAGTCACAAGGGGCACACGGTGCCAATCGTCCTGGTGAGAATGTGCCACAAACTACGCAATCTTTAGCAAAATTTGGCTCTAGTGGACCAGCGATTTATGAAGTTTTGGCTAAAAACTACTTAGCGATGTTAGCAGAAGATTACGTTTATGACCATGTTACGGCTAATTTGAAAGATTATCCGGAATTCAAGACAGCCTTCAACATCCCAATTAAGCTAAACTTTAAGTTAGTCTATGACTCACAGAAAGCTATTAAGGTTGAAGAAGGTGAAGAAGAGGAGTCAATTAGTGGCCAATTAGGTCCGCAAGCAAGGCCATATTTACATGAAGGTGCGAATCCAAAGCCACAGGTACCGACGACCAAATGGATTATGGCGTTTTTAGAAAAGCATAACGTTGGAACTGGTGCGACGCGCGTATCAACACTATCTGAAATGTCTCGTGGCACCAAAGCCATGTTAACTGAAAAGCGTGGTAAATTAGGTTTGACGGAAACTGGAAATGTATCTGCAATCATGGTAAAAGATACTTGGATTGCTTCACCAAAAATCACAAAGCGTTTATTCGAAATGATGGACCAAGTCGGCCGATTTGAAATGACGATGGTTCAAGTACTGGATTCAGCGACAAAAGTAGTTGAACACGATATGCCGATTATGTTAGACAATGCGCAGACACTTGAAACATTGCTTGGTAAGCCCAAACCAAGTATAAAAAAGCCACGTAAAACATCTGAAAAAATGACCGGTATCTGGCAAGGACAGGAAATTACCTTTGCTCGCGAATGGAGTGGGCACGTTTTTACAGATGAAGAACTGCAAAAGCTACTGACTGGATCAGAAGTCAGCTTTCCAGCTAAGTCTAAACGTGGCAAATCATACACGGCTGTTGGAAAAATGGCGAAACAAACTTTTAAGGGGAATACTTTTTATGGTTTTAAGTTGAACCCAAAAACAAAAAAAGCATAGTCAACATAGGGTTGATTATGCTTTTTTGTTTATTAATGTGTTTTCTTTTGACGTTTATCTGACAACAAAGCGATAGGAGAGCAAAGTAGTAATAAGAAAGCACATATGACATAGGTTTTACTGAATGCATGGCTTAGGGATGTATTTTTTTCCTTTTTAATTTCTGATAAACTACTTTTCAATTCATCCCTTTGAGCCAGCAATTTAATGGCTTCTAACATGTTTTTTTGACCATTTAGTAAAGTTAAGGTACCATCAGATAGCGCAATAATACTGTTGTTTAGCACTTTATTTGTTGTGGTTGTGCCCGCTAATTTTTGTAAAGAATCATTGATTTTTTGATTTCCCTCACTAATTTTAAATGTTGCATCATATAGCTTTCGGTAGTCTGTGCCTTTTTTAGGTCGGGGCAGGCTACTTTTGTTTAAAGCAGCATGCTTTAATTGTTTAGTAAATTGTTTTTGTCGCGACGTATAGTTGACATTTTTTTGATCATTGCTTGAAAAAATCTGCCTGATTCCGGATTTTGCAGTATTTTTAATATTTGGAGATAAGGTTTTTCGATTGATTATGGCTATGGAATGATTTTGTATATGAGACTTGGCTGTTGATATATTAGTATTGAGGACAGTAATTAATACAGCGAGTCCCAGACAAGTACCAATTTGGCGGGAAGCATTCGTGATACCGGAGCCAATGCCAGTTTTTGATTTTGGTAAGTGCCTGACGGAAGAAACAAAAGAAACCGTAGAGAAACCGAATCCAGAACCGATAATAATCGAGAAAACAATCATTATTCTTTTGGGTGTTGTTGTAGTTATAAATGAGAATAATAGTAGGCTACCAGCTATAAGTAGCATACCAATCAAGTTTACAGGAATGGCGCTGATTCTATCAGATAGTCGTGTAGCAAGGGGCATTGTGACAGCGATAGCTAACGAAACGGGTATAATCATTAAAGCAGCATGCAAGGCATCATAATTGAGTACATTTTGTAGATAATAATTAAAAATAACAGCTGGGGCGACTAGCGCAAATCCAGTCGCAAAGTAAATAATACAAGATGAAGTGAATGTTTTGTCACGAAAAAGATTCAGTTCGACAATAGGTGAACTAACTTTTAGTTCTATCAGAATAAACGCGATTAACCCGATAATGCCAGCTAAAAAGCTTGACAAAATAAGCGTTGATGTCCAACCGTACTCACGGCCTTCAAGTAAACCAAAAGTAATTCCTGTTAATGATATGGTTAAAAAAAGCATGCCAGAAATATCGAAATGACCAACAAGTGTTTCATCAAAAGACTCTTTTGTAAAGAGCAGTACTAGTAGTAGAGATATTAGGCCAATCGGTACATTAAGGCCAAATATCCAGTGCCAAGACATATATTACAAAATAAAGCCACCAGCAGCAGGGCCACCAGCTGCCGCAAGGGCAGTAATGGCACCTACAATTGCCGCAATTTTTGACATGTGTTGTTTACCAAAGAGTTCAACACCCATGGGCAATACCAGTGGTGTAATTATTGCGCCACCCAATCCTTGAAAAGATCTAAAAACTAAAAGATACATGAGTGAGGGGGCAAACATGCAAGCTGCCGAAGATCCTGCGAAAAGAAGTAAACCAATAATCATGAGTTTTTTTCGACCAAACTTGTCGCCTAATTTTGTCGCTGTAATCATAAAAACGGCTAAGGCAAGCGTGTAGGTAGTAGCAACCCAACTAACTCCTGCCAAATTAGTATTGAATGTCGTCATTAGTTTTGGTAAAGCAATATTGACTATGGTGCTGTCTAATGTCCCCATAAACATGGCGATTGTCAGACCAATGAATCCCAAACGTTTTGTTGATTTAATCATCTTAAAATTCTCCTACTATTTTTATTCACCTTGTTTTCTCCTTTTTGTGCATCGTTATAAAAGTGTACAATTGTAGTGACGTTTGACACAGAAGTGTATTCATGTCACAATTGTGCCAACAACATATAGTATAGGCTTAAAAAAATGAAATAGAAGCGCTGAAATAAAATTATAACTAGTTACACAGATTAAAAGATTTGTGTCAAATATAGGAGGAACTTGATGAATAACCGAATGTCGTTGCAAACAAGAGAATGGGTGCGGAGTGCATTCTTGGAGTTATTGGATGAAGTAGAAGATATTAAATCAATTACCATTTCAGATATTAGTAAACGATCAGGAATATCAAGGAGAACATTTTACCGCTACTATGCCTCTAAAGAAGATATTTTGACGGAATACATTGATATCCTAATTGAGCAGTATGGTAATGACTTACGCTCAAAAAAATTAGCAAATTTCAAAGAGTTTATCGTTTATTTTTTTAATTATTGGGGTCAGTATGATCACGAGTTGTTTATATTACAAAAGAACGGTTTATTCACCTATGTGTTAAGTGAGTTTAACAAAATGATCCCTGAGTTGTACGCAACTATTTCTGCGCCTTGGCATATTCAAAAAGAGGTGAATAGTCGTGAAATAATCTATACAACAAGGTACGGGGTTGGCGGCTTATGGAACGTATACGGGGAATGGCTTGAATTTGATCGTGAAAAGATTGAAATAACGGAAGTTGCCAAAATACTAATCCAATCGTTTAATTCCTTATAAAAAATTAGGAAAGAATATACATCAACATACAGTTTTATAAAATTCTTGTGTTATTGTATAATTAAGAGAATTACATGAGAAATTATTTATAAAATGAAAGTGTGAAAATGAATGAACTATAATGCACCACATCGACATGCTGTAATTGAGTTGTCGCAATCAGCAGTTGTGCATAATTTAAAAGTGATTAAAGAGAACGCGCATGCCAAAGAGATTATGGCTGTTTTGAAAGCTAATGCTTTTTCGCATGGATTACCTGAGATGGCCGCTTTGAGTATTACAGCTGGGGCTACCCGCTTTGGCATGGCCATGCTCGATGAAGCTTTGACATTACGTGATTTGGGCTATATACAACCAATTGATGTACTCGGATTAACAGATCCACGCTATGCGCGATTGGCTGCTGAACGTAATATTACGCTAGCTTTTAGTACTAAGGAGTCAATAAAAGCAGCAGCTGAACAGTTAGCTGGTACAGGGTTGACATTAAAGGTATCGTTACCCGTTGACACGGGCTTAAACCGTATTGGTTTTAAAAGTCGTGAAGATTTAGTGGCAGCAATTCAAGAGGTATCAGCGCAAGATACACTCATTTTTCAAAGTATGTGGACGCATTTTGCTACTGCAGATACACCAAATGTTGACTATGTGGATTTTCAAATTTCTGAATGGCAGCGCTTGACACATGATTTACCAGTAGAACCAAATGAAAAGCATTTTGCGAATACGGGTATTGCTACTTGGTATCCAGAAAAAATTAATACGGATATTGTTCGTTTGGGTATTGGATTATTTGGCATTAACGGTTCTGTGCCAATAATGTCGATGCCATTCGAGTTGATACCAGCTTTATCATTGAAAGCTAAGGTTGTTAACAGCAAGCCACTGAAAAAAGGTGATGCGGTTGGCTATGGGGCAGAATATCATGCACCAAATGATGGGTATTTGATTACTATTCCAATTGGACATTCTGACGGTTATCCGTTCAATGGGAGTGGCATGCGTGCTCTGGTTGCGGATGGACAAATTGGTCATATTGTGGGGGGCGTAGCCATGGATCAATCAATGATCTTTGTTACTAATCCAGTTGCAGTTGGCACTACGGTGACCTTAATTGGTCGTGTTGGTGATCAAAGTATAACGATGCAGGATTTGGCTGAGCATACACAAAGTAGTATTGTGGCGTTAATGAATGATTTTGCACCGAGACTGCAACGAATAATTGTTTCATAAAAAGAAAAAGGTGAACGACATCAAGTCGTTCACCTTTTAAAATTATTGCCCCTGCTGGATTCGAACCAGCGCGTAGTGGCACCAGAAGCCACCGCCTTACCGCTTGGCCAAGGGGCAATTACTTTATATATTTTACAGAATTTGTTATCAATTTGCAAGTGGAAATTAGGAGATAAATTCGTTATACTGGTTAAAATACTTTAAGGGGGAATACTATGCAATATGCAACATATGAAAATACAGTCGCAAAGTTAGCTGCGCATCATATTACGATTTCAGATATCGCGCGAATAGCCTTTAACAATGAGCAATCGTATGTCGAAGGATTAACAATTGAACAAGTAGAAGATGCAGTTGAAAGTATCTTACATAAGCGGGTTGTTCAGCACCAGGTATGGGTTGGTTTAGAACTTGATCGTTTGGCCGAAGCTCATTTGCTAGAAGCACCATTGCAAGATTTGGTTGAAAATGATGATGGGCTTTTTGGTGTTGATGAAACTATCGGTACAGCAATTGCAATGTCCTTTGATACAATTGGTGTCACAAACTATGGTTACATTGATAAAACAAAAGTTGGCCTTGTTGGCGAATTAGATCGTAAAGGAAAAACTTCTGAAGCGGTAACAACGTTTGCAGATGATATTGTTGGCGCACTGGCCGCAGCTGCAGCATCTAAAGTTGCGCACAAGTATGCGACCGGTAGAGTTGATTCTGTTCTACCAAACCAAGATAACGCTTAGGCGTTATTTTTTTGTAGTTAAATTTGCATAATAGGTCTAGACCAATTATACTATAATTATAGACTTCATTATTATCGTTGTAGAGGCAAGATTGAGGAGGAATGTGCTGCGTGGTGACTTCACTTCGCGTACGAAATATTATGGCAAAACTAATTAAAAGCATTGATCTTTACACAGGGTATCAACATATGGAAGATGCCTTCATGCGTTTTACAGATACGGTTGAGGAAGTCGGTTACATGATTGACTTCAAGGAAAAAGCTGATGACGAATTGATTAATGAGGCCTCAGGGAAGATAATTGTTCCAGGGTTTATTGATGTTCATAAACATGGCGGTTATGGATTAGACACGATGGATGGTGATCCCGAAAAGTTAAACACCATGATTAATAAGATGATTACGGAAGGCATTACATCACTATTCCCAACAACAATTACACAGTCGCCAGAAAATATTGAACGTGCTTTAAAAACCATTGATCAAGTCGCCAAAACTAATCCGGTTATTCAGGGGATTCATTTGGAAGGACCTTTTATTAACAAAGTCTTCATGGGTGCACAGCCTGAAGAATATATTATTGATCCAAACACAGAACTTCTGAAAAAATGGTATGCACTTTCTGGCGAACGTATTCGATTAGTGACCTACGCGCCAGAAAATGGCGGTATTCCTGATTTTGAAGAATTTATGCTACAGCATAACATTATTCCATCAATTGGACATTCTAACGCGACACGAGCACAATTGGTACACTCGCGTGCAACACATATTACTCATTTGTATAATGCCCAAAGGCCATTACAACATCGTGAACCTGGTGTTACAGGACATGCTATGCTAGAGGACGCAATTACTGGTGAATTAATCGCTGATGGTTTTCATATTGTACCTGACATGTTACAATTAGCATTTAGAATCAAAGGCGCTCACAAATTAGAACTAGTAACAGATTCCATGCGAGCTGAAGGGTTAGGAAATGGTATATCTGAACTTGGCGGACAAAAAGTTACTGTTAAAGATAAGCAAGCGCGCTTAGATAATGGTCACTTAGCTGGTTCTGTACTGGCTTATGATGATGCGTTCACCAACATTCAAAAATTCACAAGTGCTGATATTAATGATGCAGTGCAAATGAGTTCAGTTAACCAAGCACGTGAGTTTGGACTAACCCAAAAAGGCAACTTATCCGAAGGGAAGGATGCTGACTTTAACATTTTTGACAAGGAATTGCATTTAGAGGCGACGTATTCACTTGGTCGCCGTTTTGCACGGTAAAACAATGGCTAAACCTCGATATATTGAAATTCACAATCAAATATTGTCACGTATCGAAGCTGGTGAGTGGCGATCACAAGAACGTTTACCTGCTGAAAGAGATTTGGCACTTGAATTTAACGTGTCGCGTATGACATTACGCCAAGCAGTTCAAACATTGGTTGACGAAGGCATATTGGAGCGTAAAGTAGGATCAGGCACTTACGTCGCTGAACAGAAGGTTTCTGAACGTGCCCTGGGTGTCACTAGTTTTACAGAATTAATGGCAGCTACAGGTCGAACGCCGCATACGGTGACGGTTAGCTATAAGACCACGACGCCATCCGCTTCGGAAATTGAGCATTTGCAACTGGATAGTACAGATAAAGTATTGATCATGGAGCGTTTACGTTTGGGGGATGATGAACCTATTTTACTAGAACGTACAACCTTGCCAGTCCAATTAATTGAGTCATTCACTCGTGGCGCATTGACAGAATCATTGTACGCCACATTAGCATCAGCGGGGGTATACCCTGGACATGCTGAACAAACAATTACGGCCACGTTAGCAAATGAAAGATTGTCGGAATTATTACAGATAAAAAGAGGTGATCCAATTTTATCTGTGCGACAGGTCTCATATGATCAACATGATACGCCGTTTGAATATGTGCGATCATATTATGTAGGTGAGCGTTTCGAATTTACTTTAACAAGATAAAAAGATGGTTGATCTATGATCAACCATCTTTTTTTATTTATGATTAAACTTCTTAGCCAGGAAGTCACCGGTAACTTGAACAGTTAACACCAATATTAAGACAAGCAGTGTAGCGACCAAAGTTGTGTCAGTTGCAAAACGATTGTATCCGTATGAAATGGCCATATTACCTAGACCACCAGCACCAATGGCACCAGCCATGGCAGTTAAACCAATCAGACTAATTAAAGTCACAGTCGATACACGAATGATTTCTGAAAGGCCTTCCCGTAAATAAACGCCAAAGACAATATCCCAAAATGATGAACCCACTGACTGAGCAGCTTCAACAATTCCGCTGTCAACTTCGCTCAAGGCTACCTGTATTTGACGCGCATAGAAAGGGAATACACCCAATGATAATGGCACTAAAGCAGCTGTGGTACCAATTTGAGTACCAATGAGGAGCTTTGTAAATGGTGCGATAAAGGCCAGCAAAATAATAAATGGAATAGCACGGAAAAGGGACACGACCTTATCAAAAATCCAAAATGAAGCTTTGTTCGGTGCAATACCGTTGGGTGCAGTAATGATTAATCCAAGACCAAAAATTAGCCCAAGTATGCCACCAAAAATAGCTGACCAAAAAGTCATATACAGCGTTTGAATAATTGATGTCCACCAACCAGTATCGCCGCTCCAACCTTGATAAACAACGTTAGGGAATGTATTTGTAAACCATTGACTCATAATTAGTTGCCTCCTTTAAGAATTGTAACTTCAACATGATGATCATGTAATGTAGATAGGGCTGTTTGCACTTGCGTGGGTTCACCTGACAAAATAACAAGCAAAGATCCAACTGGTGTATCCTGCAAGACTTCGATATTACCATACAGAATGTTTGCCGTAACATTGAAATCACGGAACAAACTAGCGATTAATGGTTCATCAGTTGTTTCACCAACATATGATAAACGAGCAAAAATTTCGCCTTCTTTTAACTCATTAACTAGTGGTTCGTGCCTAATTGTTTCAATGGCTTTATCAATATTTGTAGCTGTTTCAATAAATTCTCGTGTCAACTGTTGCTTTGGCTGGGCAAATATTTCCAAAAGTGAGCCGCGTTCAATGATTTCACCATTTTGCATCACAGCCACTTTATTTGCAACTTCCTTGACGGCCTGCATTTCGTGCGTAATTAATACAATTGTTAAACCAAATTCCTGGTTTAGCTTTTTTAATAGGGCCAAAATTTGATTCGTTGTTCTAGGATCCAATGCGGAAGTTGCTTCATCAGAAATTAAAATTTCAGGATCATTGGCTAACGCACGAGCGATAGCGACACGTTGTTTTTGACCACCAGAAAGTTGTGAAGGGTATTGTTCTGCACGATCAGATAGATCAACTAATTCGAGTAGCTCAGCCACTTTAGCTTTCTTTTCATCGTCTTTTAATTTACTGTGTTGCAGTGCGAAGGCAACATTTTCTGTGACTGTTCGTTCATTTAATAAATTGAAATGTTGGAAAATCATTCCAATCTTTCGACGGCGAACACGCAAGTCATTTGTGCCAATGCGTGTTTTTTTAGCATCCTGACTATCAGCCTGAAAAAAAGTTTCTCCATTAACAGTTACAGAACCACTAGTTGGTTCTTGTAGTAAGTTAATTACACGTACAAGTGTTGACTTTCCAGCACCAGAATAGCCTACGATACCGTAAACATCACCACGTTCAATATTGATGGAAACGTTTTTGACAGCTTCTATGGTGCGCTTTTTTTGATGGAAAGTGACATCGATATTTTTTAGTTCAATGATTGGTTCTGTCATTTTTCATAACTCCTAATTAGTTCTTTGATTACAGCAATATGTTGATTATAATCTGTTAATCGGATATTTTCATTGGGTGCATGGTCTAATGTATGTGCGTATCCTACACCCAAGCTAGCTATGGGTGCGTTCAATGCTTCGTGAATGTAATACATTGGGCCAGTACCGGGTGACGTTGGCATAATAACTGGATGCTGATGATAATACTTTTCAGTGATATCAATAACACGCAAAATTTCGGGATCCGACATGTCACTGCGATATCCTGGTTGACCTAACGTCTTAGTTACCACGATATCAGAAAATCCTTCATTTTGGAAATGCTGTTTAATTTGTTGCAAGGTTTTGTCAGGATCCATATTAGGAACTAAACGTGCTTCAAGTTTAGCAGAGGCAACAGCAGGCAAAACAGTTTTTACACCGTCACCTAAATAGCCACTTTGAATACCTTCTATATTTAATGTTGGTTGAAAATATAATGTTTCTTTTAGGTCATCGCCAGTTTTATCACTTAAAAGTGGCGAGGTTAGACCATGTTGTTGAATCAATGTGTCTCTTGTTGTAGGAAGACTTCTAACCAGTTCTTTTTCTCGTTGATTAGGGATGGCTACATCGTCATAGAATCCTGGGACAGCAATGTGACCTTCTCTATCAAATAGGGTTGCTAAAGCTTGGGTCAGACGCCAAGCAGCAGAATCTACGACACCAGCTAAAGATGAATGAAGATCGGTCTTTGCTGTTTTTACATCAACATTGAATGTTACGATACCCTTGTTACCACCAAAAATCTCCACCACATCATGCACGTTTTTTCCGCCTGATTCCCAAATAACTAAATCTGCGAATAGTTGATCTTGATACTTACTTAAGTATTCATCCAAGTGCTGAGAGGATGATTCTTCAGAACCTTCAATAATAAAAGTGATATTTACTGGTAAATGACCTTCGTGTTCAGTTAAGTAATCTTCGATAGCTGTCAAGCGGGCAGTGATGTTTCCTTTGTCATCATCAGTTCCGCGTCCGTATAATTTACCGTCATGTTCAGAAAGCGCCCAAGGATCTGTTTGCCACAATGATATTGGTTCTACCGGTTGTACATCATAGTGATTATAGATAACTAGCGTCTGAGCATCAGGGACGCTGCTCCTAAATTGCGCTAATACGAATGGCGCAAAATAAGTATCATCATAGGTTACTTGAGCACCTAATTCACGAAAAGTTGTCGCCAAGAGTTGAGCTGCTTCGGGTAAACAGCGATGAGTTGCCGAAACACTGGGTAGTGCAACTAAATCGCGGAGTAAGTTTAGATATTTTTGATTAGAGCTCATGTTCATTTATTACCTTCCACAGAAATTATGTACGCGCCGAGGCGCATGTCTTTACTTGTTATAGTCCCAAACTGTAACTTCCGCTGAACCGTAATATTTTTTAACTAGTTTCTTTGTCTTATCAGTTTGCAATGACTTCACGACCTTTTTGTAAGTCTCGTTGTCTTTGTCTTTCTTATTGGCAGCGATGAAGTTGAAGTATTGTTCAGTTTCCTTATTCAAACCTTCCACGTAAATGGCTGAATTGACATCTAAGTTAGCTGATACGGCGTAATTGGTGTTCACCACGGCACCAGCAACTTTTGAATCATCTAACGATTTAGCGGTTTGCGAAGCATCAACCGGCGTAATCGTCAAGTTTTTAGGATTTGATGTAATATCTTTTGGTGTAGCTGTGTCAGTATCTTTAATCTTAATTAGTCCTGCTTCAGCCAAAAGATGAATACCACGGTTTTCGTTAGTGACATCGTTAGCTACCAAAATTTGGTCACCAGACTTAAATTCAGAGATCTTCTTATATGATGTTGAATATATACGAAGTGGTGTTGTCCAAGTGTCTCCAATAGAAACAATGTTAGTCTTGTAAGTCTTGTTCCAGTTCTTCAAAAAAGGATAGTTTTGGAAAGCATTCAGATCAATGTCACCATCTGCTAAGGCTTTGTTCGGTTGTGAATAGTCAGTGAATTTCTTTGTTTTCAAAGTAATGCCGTACTTATCTTTGGCAGTTTTAATAGTGGAAGCCCAGATTTCATCTTCCGCTTTTGATCCAGCCATTACACCAATAGTAACGGTCTTAGATTCTGTTTTTCCTTGTCCACCAAATGACAGGTAGGCCGCACCAGCGATAACGACAACGGCAACACCAGCGATAATATAGTTCTTTTTCTTACTCATAATAAATTCTCCCTTAGTATCTCATTCTTATTTTGAAAAATCTTTATCCCAAGCAGGTAGTTCAACACCATCATATTGCTTATTAATGGCTTTCTTAACGGCATCTGTTTGGTAAGCCTTCACAACTTGTTTATAAGTTTTATTGTCTTTATCTTTGCTGTTTGCGGCAATAATGTTAACCCATTGATGTGAATTCTTGTTGATTGGTTCAACGAAAATAGCTTTTTTATAGTCCAATTTAGCTGAATCTGCATAAGTACCGTTGATTACTGCGCCTTGGATGTCAGATAAGGTACGAGCTGTTTGATCTGCAGCTAATTCTTTAATTTTCAAATTTTTAGGATTTTTTGTGATGTCTTTAACTGTTGCAGTCGTTAGACCATTTTTTAAATCAATTAATCCAGCAGATTTTAAAACATACAGTGACCGGCTTTCATTTGATGGATCATTTGGTACGGCGATTGTGTCGCCACTTTTGAACTGAGAAACCTTGGTGTATGTTTTAGAATACAATCGGATAGGTGAAATAACCGTGTCGCCGATTGAAACAATTTTATTACCGGTTGCTTTATTTGACGCCTTTAAGAATGCATAATGCTGGAAGGCGTTAAGATCAATGTCGCCTGCAGCCAAGGCTTTGTTTGGTTGTGAATAATCTGTAAATTCTTTGAATTTAATTGTAATGCCATATTTATCTTTAGCAGTTTTCTTAACAGTATTCCAAATGGCTTGGTCTTGTTTAGAG
>JACRYO010000986.1_pt1 | contig 123748 bp, 170 predicted proteins | sample 8023221 | NCBI WGS metagenome assembly JACRYO01 (sample SAMN15823180, study PRJNA655841) | gut metagenome | isolation source: fecal sample D85 from dog with diarrhoea from SPCA | host: Canis lupus familiaris | place: South Africa: Mmabatho, Mahikeng | collected 2019-09 | reverse complement strand
AGTACGTAGTATCAGGCACTTTCTTGGCTTCAATAAACATGACGGAAAGGTTCGTGTTCTGGAACATGTCTTCTCCTAATATTACGTAAATGGGCGTACATCATGCTACCATATCCACAATTTTTATGCCGACGAGTTTATTGTGTCCCTTTCTTAGGACTACACAAAAACAATAGGTGACCCTACAAATTGTAGAGTCACCTATTGTTAGAGTGCTAACGCCACTTGCTGTCCGGGGCCATGGGCGTAAAGGACTGAGCAACCTGTATTCCGCCAAGAAAACCGTTAGGCTGGTATCCTTCAAGCGAAATCAAGGAACCCTGCTCGCTCATCAGTTCAACGGTCCAAGTAACCTTCGTGGAAGTGGTGTTGAGGAGCGTGGAGCCGGCAGAAATGATGAACAGATCGTTACCCTCGTCCGTTATTGCTCGGGGGTAACTGTTGCCGTCTTCTGAAGTGGATTCCTCGAACAGGTCCATGGCGGATGCCCGAGAGATGAAGTACCCGGGGGTGAGCAGGTGCGGTTCCATCGTATTAGCGTAATCGTAGGCAATATCGGTGGGGAAGGGAGTTGTCATTGTCGTACCTTTCAATTGGGGTTCATACCCTGTGGTGCAACACCAGTCTAAGCGAATTTTAGAAATAAATCAAATCACTTATTTCGTCGTCCCCTACTCAGTATAAAGCCGGGGCCGCACCATATAAGTGCGGCCCCGGCAGGGGTGATGATTACTTCTTGGTCTCGAGGTAATGGTTGAGTAGGAAGTCCTCGAACCACCGTTCAGGAGCGTAGTAATTCTGGAACGCAGTGCCCCTGTTCAACTCATGGATGTAGGATTCTTCCCCTTCCACATTGAACGCGTCATCATTACCTAGAAGTAGTTGAGAAATTTCCTCTGTCTGCCGGCCCGCAAAAATCTTGCAGGGGGTGTCCTTCACCAGTGTTTCGTTTTCACCCAGCACTTCGGGATTGGATGTTGAAAGGAGAATGTGGAATCCAGCGGCACGCCCGAAGCGGATAATAGATAGCATGATGGAAACCGTTTCGTCCTTCGCGGGATTGGCTTCGCTCATCAGGAGACTGGCTTCATCTACAATAACCATAACCGCCCGCACCTGATCGTTCAAACCTCTGAAATTATTGACCCCATAGGCTTCCATGGTGAGGTAGCGTTCCTGCATCTGCCGGAAGGTGTCTCGCAGGAGTTCCACACTGTTCTCCACGCCGCTGCCAACCCACATCTGCGAGCGGTGGTAGTGGTTGTAGGGTGTAAGTTCCATCTTCTTAGGGTCAAGACCAACTACACGCCAGCGGTTGAGGTGCTGGAAACAGTGAAGAATAACGTCTCGCTGAATCTCAGAATAATGCCCTCCTCGTCCTTTGAGACTGGAGCTAAGAAGCATCGCGGAACCAGACTTCTTAACATCCCAGATAACCTTTTCGCCATCTGCTGTTACGCCAAGGGAAATCCTATCCCAGAAGTCGCTTGGCTCAAGAATAATAGTGCCGGCAGTACCAATCTTTCCCATGTTTCTCCTTCTCGTTTGTTAGTATTCCTCAGTATAACCTAGAAATCTAATTCCCACAATGTGACATTTTCATGTCCCTTTTGCGTAAAAAGCAATCCGCCCACCCAGTTTCCTGAGTGGGCGGATTAGGAGGGGTTAGAGAGAGTGGCGGGAGGGGCAGACCCGGATACCGTCCTCGTAGATTTCCTCTACGCTCTTGATGTTGGCGGCAATGCCCTCTTCACTGAGAACTTCCACCATCCAGCCAGTCTCGCGGGTTTCCACGTTGAAGTAGGTGCCAGCACTGATGATGAGGAAGTCATCGCCCGTGCCAATCTCAATGTGGGGAGTGGTGGAGTTTTCAGCGAGGTCATAGACATCGCCACGGCTCAGGAAGTGCCCCGCAACGAGCATGTGGGGGTATGCCTGATCGTTGATCTTGTAGGTAATGTCCGAGATGGGGAAGTTCTGAGCAGTCATGGTCTTGCCTTTCGTCTGGGGCTGTGTTGCCCTGTTGATGTATCCAGTATAGGCAGGACTTGAAACGGATGTCAACACGGTTTTGAAAATAATTTTTCGACGGCAGGCAGGATGCGAATAGTGGCTTTGACCGCTCCATTTTCTAAATGGGCCGGCTTATGGAGACTGTTTGACATTGATGCCGAAGACGGGTATTATTCTAAGTACCAACCACAGAGGAGAAATATTATGGCTAAGAGTTACCGCTCCATCCCGGTCACCTGCAAGGATTCCAGTATTAGCGTCAGCGTTGACCCGGACAACTGGGATGGCATTGTCATCCTTGAAGGTGTTCGTACCGATTACAACGGCGAGGGAACAAAGGTGGCTGTTGATTTTGAAATTGATGCTTCCGCTATTGACACCCTCATCGGTTTCCTGCAGCAGGCTAAAGATAATTCCCTGATGAAGTAGCCTAACACTCGGGGCGGAACTACTAGCGGTTCCGCCCCTTGCTTTTAAGACACTATTGCGTCCCCTTACTGCTGGAACAGGAATCAATCATTCTCATTAGATGTGAGCGATGACTTCCTGAGCATAGCGTGAAACATCGTTGCTCACCTCTGGGTACTCAAAATCAAAATCGCAGATTTCCAGTTCTCCATCCCACTGTGCGAGCGACCACTCACGAGCATAAACAGTGTCGGGGTCAGCATCAACATTATGGCTCCATTGGTCTAGCCACGTTTGCTCAGGCAAGATGCCTTCAATATCTACAATACGACCATCAGGCAAACGATTTCCCGCGTGTGCCCAAAGATCCTGCCCATAATCAAAATGCTGGAAGGTGACTACTGGGTAGCCCGTAAGGAGGTGGATGGTGCGAGCCAGATGCCAGCAATCCCCAGTGGTAAAAGCAGTATCTACTTCCTCGGGGAAATCAAAGAGTGTCATCTCAGTAGTCATACCTTCCACTATAATCGCATCCATCCCTAAACACAAGCCCGGCAGTGTAACCCCTCAGATATTTGTCTTTTCCCATTTCTTTGCTCAATCGGTATCCATGCCGGCAGAATAACAACAGGGCAATCGGAAGATAACCAGTTGTACTTGTCCTTGTGATACGCTATGCTTATATTACCAGCGGAAAAGCCGCTCCAAAAGTTAGGAAACATCATGGCTCACAGCATCACCGAAGAGAAGCACTCCTTCGTTGTGTTCAATGAGTTCTACAACGAGAACCAGCACTGCCAGAGCGAGAACTGCACCTACACGTTCTCCCACACGGCACAGTGGTGTGGCGGTGCCCAGTCCCGTTTCTGCGGGTGCGCCTACTGCTACCCCACGGGAACCGCTAAGATGCTCAACAAGGAGATGCGAGACACCATCGCAGCCCTGCTGATTCGGGAACTCATCAACCTGTAACACTTCCCAGACGGGGCGGGTCACTTCGGTGATCTGTCCCGTCTCATTTTAATGTATGAATGTCAAAACTATACCACAATCGGTATAGTTTTGACATTCATAATTGTGTCCCTGTTGCCAGAAGGTTATTGAGAAAAGTAAATACCCATGAGTAGGATTCCAGTTAGGGGAGGCTAATTAGTCTCCCCTAACTGGAATTCAAGTGCTGATTATGAACCCTACTCAGGGATGGTTTGACTTACAGGGTAAAGTCTTCATAAACGTAATCGATATAGCGCTCCACCCGCTCAGGAGTTGCTTCGTCTGCGAAAATGGTGAAATGCTGATTCAGTGAGCTAACCGCTGAGATGTCCAGTTGAACATCAACGGCACCATTTCTTTCAGTAACCTGAACCGTGCCCATTACCCCAATGGGGAGTCGGCCACGATAACGATAACCAGAGTCATGCTTCATCAGAGCCGAGTCGATATAAGCGTCAATCTCATCATAGGTGAGATTTCCGTCAAGCATGTTCGCTATTAAATACAAAATGGGGTAGGAACCATACGGAACCTACCCCATTTTGTAAAAATCTAGCGGGATTCGGCCACCTGTGCAAGACGGGAGTTCAGCCGTTCGTAATCCACGTTATCCGTCTCCTCGCCACGGTAAGCGGATGCTTCGGCACTGCGGACAAGGGGAGCCCCATTGGAAGCCACGTAATCCACGATAATGCGTGTGTTGGTTTCATGGTAGGTCAATTCCAGCGAGAAGAAATGGATGGCGCTGGTGGGGTGATTCATAACGTCATAGGTGAAACCGCGAACTTCGATTTCGCCGTACTTGTCCTTGTTTCGGTTCAGGACATTCTCTTCCACGAGAACGTTCGCCAGTTCTACTGCCTACTCAGCCAGAGTTACCATAATCTTTTCCTTTACTAGGTGGGTTGGTAATCTCATCATAGATGAGTCTGGCACTAGTGTCAACTATGCCTCCCTCAACGGTTTCGTCGTCCCCCACAGTCAGTGTTATAGAAGGGGGCCATGCCGCCGGCGGGGAAGTTCCAATACAGGGCCTGCGCATCTGAGATACATGGGGTATCGTAAATATCAACACCACAACAGAGGAGCAAAAATGGTCACCATTGAAGAAATCACCCGCAAGCTTAACTCTTACTTCCCCGCCCTCGAACTGGCAACCAAGCGTATCACCAACATCATCGGGGAAGGTTGTCTTCTGGATGAGCGGTACATTGAAGAACTGTCCAATGCCAACGATGATGCCACCGCTGCGGATACGCTTCTGACCATCATCAAGACCTCCACAGACCGCGACCAGATTATCAAGGGTGTCCAGCGGGAATTCAACTACTCGTTCTCGCGGGAAGACAGGAACATCCGAGCGACCAAGATTTACAACGAAGTGCTTCTCTCTCTCTTACCCTTGAGGACTAAGGTCTAAACAAAGAGGGAGGTTGCCATCATAGCGACCTCCCTCTTTTAACCCAGCCAATAATATTTGTGTCCCTGATACCCATTATCTGTGTCGTCTAATAGCGGGGGTAATAAAATAAGAGGTAGATTACCCAAGGAAAGGTACAACATAGCAGGTTTCGTGACTAGAGTCATAGACAAATTATTATGCTTAAGAACACTCCGTGAATTTCCTCCAGTGAAACATCACTCCGAATACATCAAAGGTCATGGCACTATGGAATGTCAAGCGGGGTTATTAAATATCAGGGTTAACCGCCGGTTCCATCTTCCAATTCATCAATGATGTCAAGGTAAATACTTTCCATTGAAGAGAAATACTCGTAAGCACTCATATTCATTAAAATAGCATCAGGTTCCACCGAGTACAAATTCCCTACTCGTGTGTATTCATTGCGTAGATCGGTGAGGGTACCGCGTTTTACTTCAGACCTATCCATCCCGCCGTTTAAGTGAAGAAGAATTAGACTCACCACATATGAGTAAGCGTCCATTCGCGCTTCCAGCATAGTTCGGGTGGAGTCTTTTTCGGCAAGATCCAGAAGGGAAAGAGTCCGGGCGATGTTGTCTCGCTGAAAAACGCAGAACGCAAGAGTATCTTCAAGTCGGGTCATCAGGTGTCCTAACATTGGTAAACGTGTAGGAGGGAATTTTTACTCTCCCAGTAAATATCATAATGCATCGCAGGAACACTGTCAAGAAGGTGTGATTCTTACAATATTTTGTTCCCTTTTATTAAGCGTGTCCAGCGGGAATTCAACTACATGCTCTCGCGGGAAAACAGGAACATCCGAGCCGCCAAGATTTACAACGAAGTGCTTCTCGCACTTACCTTTGAGGACTAGAGCCTAACGCCCCTAGGGGAGGTTGCCATAATGGTAGCCTCCCCTTTTTGTTTTATCCCCTCGTCAATTATTTGTGTCCCCCGAGTACTCAGCTTTATCCGTATCGTCTAATAGTGGGAGTGATAGAATAAGGATAAATGGCCCAAGGAAAGGTATAACATGGCAGGCTTCGTGACTAAAGTTCTCGATAAATTATCGCAATCAAGAACAACCGATGTATTTCCCCCATCGGAATACCACCCCGAATACAGCAAGGGATCATGGCACTATATCAATCTTGGAACATGGCATAAGAACCAGCATTTTGAATGGAATGCTTATAGTTGCGGGAATGCTCTTGTCTTTGGTCCGCCGGCTAGCGGTAAATCCGCTGTCCAAAACACCGTTATTCAGCATTGCCTGCACCACTCAGAGCATTGGCAAATCATGGGAATCAGCGTATCGGGGGAAGAACTTGTATCATACATGGCAAGCAACGCCCCAACGGCGACCATGGCAACCACCTTAGAGGATGCTGTCTCACTTCTCCGCAGGGTAAAAGAAATAATGCTGGAACGGTATGGGGTAATGGCTGAAACAAACACTAGTTTCTCGAACATGTCTGATGATGCTAAACGGATTATGGTGGTCATTGATGAAGCCGCTGATCTAATACATCCTATGCCTGCGGTGGATGGATCGAAGGAACTTCGTCTCAAAGAAGAAGCCCATCTTCTACTCGATGAACTTGCCCGTTCATCCCGAGCAGCTGGAATCAACTTCATGGTTGGTGGGATTACGCCAATGTCCTTTATGAGCGGTGAATTAAGGGGGAACTTCTTCCCCGTGATTTCATTGGGTGATTATGACCCGCAAAGCGATTACCAGCCAAACCAGAATGGATGGAATTCACCGCCTGAGCTTCTCGCTCCGAGCGAGGTCAAGGGCAGAGGATGTATCACAACCCATTTGGGGTCATCCGTGTTCCAGTCTTACCTTCCAGCATAATTGCGTCCCCTGTAATTCAGTAAAAAGGAAGGCCCCTCAAATTTGAGGGGCCTTCCTTCAAAGTATTAGTGCGTAAGCGGCGGGGCGTTCAGAGCCTTCTGGTGGGTCTTCACCATATGGGCGATGAAGCGGTTGATTCGCTCGTCGGTAGCATCATCTGCGAACAGGTGGAAGCTGGTGCTCAGCCCGCCACCACCCGGAACCTGCAGCATAGCGTAAATCATTCCGTCACGATCGTTTGCGTAGGTACTGGCGATGCGGCCATTGGCAAGGTTACCTCTGTAGTGGGATCCATTATCATCCCATTCGCCATTCGCCATGAACGTATCACCGATACGGGTGGCGATTTCCTTCGGGCTGAGTACCTTATCCATGATTTCTCCTTGGTGGTCTTGCGTTTCCTTGTTTGTACTCTAAGCATAAACCTAGGCATAGCGGCATGTCAACTCCTCCTCCGAGATAAATTTTAGTCATGTCTCAGAGACGCGTAATAGCGCGGTAGTCATGTACTTGTCAAGTAAAAATCCCTTGCCCTGACAGGGAACTTGGCTAAGAAACGCCATCCTAGTCAAGTACCCGTCAAGTAAATGCTACCGAGTATAGTGCGACTTCGAAATCAGGCTCGGGGTGACACCATCGCATTCATCAAGCACCTTGGTGAGGCTGATAGCGAGGTAATCCAAATCCTCAATCTTGTAATGTTCCAGACCCACGTTTTCAATATGGCTCTGAATTTTATCAGCCTCCGCCTGCAGGCTAAGAACCAGTTCGTTGATTTCGTCAATGACGCTCAGCCGGCGTGCTTTCTCTGCGGTCTTGGTGCCTGCCATGTGATTTCTCCTCGTGGATGTTGGGATACGTATATCGATAATCTGTCAAATATTGAGTCTAGCACTAAAACTCATGGGTTGCTAGCCCAAATATGTCACAGAGTTCCATAATGTTTGCTTGGGTGGGTAATTTTTCCATAGCGGTATCGTCACCCTGAATCTATGACCTACTTAATCAGCGGATGAACAATAATGATGCGGACAGCGCCATCATTATTGTTCATCCGCTTAGGTTTTACCCCCCGATAGGACACATTTATACCTAATGGTTCCTTTTTCTCTGTCTTCTGCGTTTTTTCGGTTTGTTCTTTACCTTATGTCTGTTCTTCTTAGCCCGATTAGATTTACCGCTAGGGATAGGAGAAAATATTCTCCATATAAAGGACCATAGAAGAAAACCAGTTATACACAATATGATAACCAATTGTAGTAATAAGGGGCTAATTTGGCACCACTCACTCAACACTTCTGCTGTTTTAGTAGCAGTAGGGAGACTAACGTAGTTGTATATAAAGCACTTTAAAGTACATTTCGCAAGGAAACGGGCGGATCCTTTTTTAGTTTTTAGCTTTATCTCGGCTTTGAGGCTAAGGTCCAATAGGGTGTATGAAACGTTAAGGTTACCTAATTGTAACCCTACAAAAATCCTTTTCAAAATATTCTTTCTAAAAGGGGTACGTAAACTAAATCGTCTAGAATCTAAAATTCTACTAGTTTATTTGACATATTACATACTGCTAAACTACAACATTCAATATTGTAGCTAGACTGAATTTTTTTACATTAATAATGCTGCGAGTAGTCTCCCCATGGCTAGCCTATAAAGGTGTCACAGGATAGATTTACATAAGCTTCAGTCTATTTAATTTTAGTATTGCGATGGGGCATTTAATGCCCTCATCGCACCCTTCCATATGAGAAATTTGTATTGTACCTATCGGCAGAATACTTAATTTTCCAGTATGGGTGTTACCTGTTGCGATAGAACAATCAACCTTATTTACTGATGAGCAGAAGGTTTTCTATGATGATGTTTTAGAGACAATGGGATCCATCGGTCCCACTACATTCAGTTTGATGAGGATGAGTGTCCTGATGAAAGTATTCCTTTTCGAGTTTATGGTCGTCTAAGGGTTTTCGCAGTAACTACGCCACAGGTTGTGGCACATTATTCGTATTGTCTTTCCCCCCATAGCGATACGCGCCAGCAGAAGAATTACTCTGAGGCCACAGGTTCCCTGTATTTGGTGGTTTCAGCACAAAATACTCCCCATCTCAATCATCTGTGTCCCGGTGAATCAAGCTCCACGTGGAAAATTCTTTTCGGTGAAATATGAGTCGAGATAAACTTTCACATCGTGGGCAAAGCCGTAAGCCACAGCGGAATTATATTTACTGTAAGGTAGCAAAGTGAAATGCTGAGATTCTGCTTCAACGAATGCGAGGGCGGATTCCATAATGTCGAATCCGCTTTTCCCTTCATTGATTCCACGGTGGAAAAACGAAGCGGTTTCCTTATTCACGTAAATCATGGCATCCGCTATAACATCGTCATCGCCCTCTTTTCTCCCTCAGTGCGCTGGTTGCTTGTATAAGAAAACTCTCGATGAGGTAGCGGACAATAGAGAGTTCCTCATCCGTTTCCTTAGGGGGGAATCCCTAGGGAATCCTTTAGTGCCTGCCAGAGGTTTTTCATGGGGGGTTCCTTCAAATAGGAGAATAAATACCTCTTAGCATATCGCTCCTAATTGGCATCTGTATTTCTAATCCCTGACCAAACATAATAGTGTCCCTTGATAGTGAAGATGAAAACAGGTTAGATCTCTGTGCGGCAAAATTATTCAGACGAGGTGATGTCTAGGGTTGCGCTCTGGCCGGCTAAGCCTTATACTTGGTAGTACAAGCAAAGCAACAGCCCCCTATAAAAGGAAACCAGCATGGCACAGATTGATACCCTCGAGGCTAAGCATTCATTCGTTGTTTCCCACCCGGATTTCAACGAGAACCAGCACTGTAAGAGTACCCAGTGCTCCTACAGCTTCTCCCATTCCTACCATTGGTGCAGCATCCCTCAGATGCGATTCTGTTCGTGCCCGCACTGCTACCCAATTGGCGTTCAGAACAGTGCGAATGAGCAGTTGTACCAGTTTATCGCCAGTGCGGAAAAGGATACCAACACGGAGTTGCTTGAACTCCACTGATAAGTTACAATAGAACTATCACGAGGAAAGGGATAGGTATGTCCAAGCGGGAAGACATTGAAGAGGTTCTTAGGGATATAGGCGCATTGCTTCCCCAAATCTCTGAGGCGAATAATATCGGTGCGGAAACCCGGTCAGACTGGGCGATGCAAGCATTGGAAAACGCATACGGTGAGATGGAGGAGGCTCTTAGCTACCTCTCATCTCAGAAGAAATAAGATACCGTTATCAGTGTAGAAAAGTGACATCGCATAGGTGTCTAAGAAGAGGGGTACTCACTTTGGTATCCCTCTTCTTAGCGGTTACCCCTTGTGTAGTGAAGCGAAAGATGTTATGCTGACAGGACTACTCATTAACAAAGGAAAAATCATGGAACTCCCCGAACTGCCGGCAAGCGTCATCGCTGCTAACGTAGAGGAACTTGAAAATCTGTTCCTCACCTCCAAAAAGGATTTCAAGTGGTCCAGCAACAGGGTTATCGATGAGGCAATCGAAATCCTTGCCAAGTATGGTAAGTCCTATACCATCGCCCAGATGGCTGAAGCAGAAGAAGTTGATACTTACTGCTATGAGGACTCTCAGGTACGTCGGGCTATGACCGAACTGTACGCTGAGTGGATTAACCCGAAGACGTTCATCACTCGGGATGATAACCTGCTGAGCCGCGAAGCTAAGGTGGAGGATTCGTGGCAGTTGCGATTCAAGCAGGCCATGGTAGGGATGCTCCTCGAAAAGGGGCAGCTGATGGATTACAATGCCAACTACTATGGTTGGAAGGCCTACGAGGAAATCACTGAAGAAGTCATCGGGGTCTTCAATCTCAAAACGGATGAATGGGGAGAATTCCAAGGTACTTTCGCCTCTCCCAATGAAACCTATACTGGTATCACCGCAGAAGTGCTGTATGCCAATGGAATCTTCCGTAACTTGCGCTACGAGGCCGACATCGCCACTATGATGCGAGAACTCTAAACAAAAGCACCCGAGGAGGGAAACTTCTTCGGGTGCTTTTTGTTTGATATTAGTCTAGAAGTGATGTGTCTGAAATCCATTCTTCAGTTTCTGGGACATATTCCAAATTACAACGGTATGACGAACCAGAAGTCCCACCTAATTTATTCTTTGCCTCTACAAAGCCAACCACTCTATATTTAGTAGGTGCTTGAGGATCTGTCACTACTTTTTGCTGGCTAAATTCAGCAGTTGAGGGAGCGTTCAATTGTTTTTTAACAAATTCTTCACACATTATCTCAGCCTCAATTTCGGTCCCCACGTCAGGCTTAGATACTTCTTCGTCTATACTCTTCGAAACAGAAGCAGTACAACCACCAAATAAAATAATAATGAAAATAAAAATCACTAGACAACCAATAGCGCCACCTTTATTAGGGGTGGGATTTGATACAGCTTTTGGTGGCGTTATTTCTTTATTTAGGATAGAAACAGCAGATGGACTAGTTACGATAGAATTTAAGGTCAGATGGTCATTTTTCCATGTAGAAATTGCCCAGCCATATTCCTTCAGGGTTTTCTCTATCGCAATTGGGGAATCTAATGACTGTACAACAAATAAAGGTTTTCCTCGTTTGCTTACAATTTCAATCGTACACATTTTTATAGAATCTTCAATGTATCTAGTTGTGATACTTGCCTTAGCCATTTTATCCATTATGCTAGCTTTCTTAGAAGTTGTCGTCCCTGATAATAAATGTGAATCAAAATCTGCTACCAGTGTATATCGGACATGAACCACCATAGAATTCTTAACTGATTTACGTATTCCGTATAGAATATCTAGGTACATTTTCTATCTGAAGAAGGCATCAAATAAACCCCTTCAATGCTTCGTAAGAATGATGGTTGATATATGATAACAGATATTTCAGAAAAGCCCGTAAGAATGCCGGCTACATAACTTGTGATTTTTACGAGGAGAAATCATGGGATGCGGAGCGTAACTTCTATTGGTTCCACGAAGCGAATTCTCCCGAAGAATATGAGGAAGAGGACGACGAGGAAGTGATGATGTCTTTTCCCGAAGACCTTTCTTGAAGCGATGAGAAAATAGGGGTTGGGGTACCTCTGTGAGAGCCTTATAGTCTGGTCTCAGAAGCAACACATCAACTTAGGAAGAAGTGGAAATGAACGCCCTCGCAAACGCAGTTGCCAATGAGAACGTCAAATAAGTCGCAACTATCCTGCACAACAACATCTGCTCGGACGAACATGATGGATACGGTTGCTGTTGCCCGAACCAGAAGTCGTGGGACCACGAATTCAAGGCAGAATGGAGTATCCACGCCCGTAACTCCATCACCAAGTCCAAAGCCAAGGCCATTGTCCTCCACGACACGAACTGTTTTGAGAACCATGACGAAGACAGCGTTTGCGTCTTCCAGTACCAAAAGTCATGGGCTTTCGGAGACAAGCTCCTGTGGCTTCTGAAGGCAAATTCCTTCGCCTAAACTTTCCACCCGAGGGCCGGAGTTATTGAAACTCTAACCCCTCCACTTTTTAATAATTTCGCACCATCGTGTCCCCTTTGTGCTATCCAATGAAACCCTTATATGCCCCTCTAAGGCGACCAGAAGATTATAGGTAACTCCCATACCAATATCCTCTCATCGGCACGGAGACGCCGCACCAGCGGGTTCTGAACACCTACCTGCGGGAGGGCCTTGTTGTCTAACAGGCCCTCCCGCGTGCTTCATTTAGGTATGGCACCAGAATGAAACAAGGTATGACGTAAAGCGGGGCTTGGGATTGGTTATCTTCACGTAACTGACCTCCACCTTCGCTGAAGCAGAACGCACCTCACGCTTCATCGTCACCATTGCGGAGTTGTCTTCCCGGCGGACTGTTCCCACAACCTCAACAGAGGAAATTTTCAGGTTCGCCTCAAACAGCTTAGCTCCCTTCGCTCTGGCACTGGCGATGGTATCAAAGGTGGTATTCGGGTAATCCCGACCATCAACCTTCAAGTAATAAACGGTTTTAGCTTTGCCACCAGAGGTATCAACATCAACAACGGAATTCACCTTCCAACCGGCCGTTCCATTGTTAGGTGCTCCGTCCTCCATAAGAACACGGCAGGAAGAGATAGTAGGTGCTATCTCAGGCAACATTTCCCGAACCTTATTCAAAATCGGGTACCCGTTGCGGTAACGAAGCCACTCTTCATTGTTGAGTGTGACAGTAATTGTCTTTTTACGAACCTTGTAATCACGAGTGTCCATGACGGGAAGGATGGTTGTCAGGTTATTGTGACGGTAATACCCGTTACCTACGGACTGGCGGTTCTCTGCTTCGTCAATCACTGTGCTTCCCAGTTCAATAGGAGCGGCGCTCAGGAGTTTGATTTCATCAATATCAGGGGAGGCATTGCGGTCATAGTCTCCCGTCCGCCACTCGGAGAGGGCAGTGCGGACAATCCGGGCAGCAAGAGAGTTCGAGGTTGTAGAGGTAAACCTGTTAGCTGATTCTGATCGAACGGACCCGGGAAGTACCTCAATCACTTCTTTGTGGTAGCCCACGACATGCTCCTTTTCGTTGTTTCTGCGATTACTCTAATTTTATCCTATAACCCCTGAAAATACAAGGCGGTAAGGGGTAAAATCCGTATTATTTTCTATTGGTACCCTCCACTTTTGTGTCCCCTTTGACCCAGAATCAAACGACAATACGCATTGAGGGCAGCTGATTCAAAACACGATGGGGTGTATTCTATTGCACGGAACTAATCTCAGCTGGAGTGGCGGTGAGACCACAGGTTGACAACGGCTCTAAGAACCCTTAGACTGAAATTAGAAAGTCCGCCTACCAAGGAGAACACTCATGGACGAAAAGCTGGAATTGAAGATTTACAAGAACTACCGTGCTAAGGTCACCAGCCGACCGCGTTATGTCGGGTTCCCCGCCTACTACCGTCAGTTGGCCCGAGAAGCGTGCGTGAAGCGCTATAACGTCTCCTACAAGGAAGTCAAGCGTATCGTCGCCAAGTATGACGCTATCAACGGCATCACTCATGAGAAGCAGCCCAACCCGAATATCTACTTCAATAACCCGAACTGGCACGTTCCTGAACCACACAAGTTTGAACATAAGTGGCAGGTAGGGTAAATCCTCCCCGCAAGAACCCCAACCTTTCAATTAGGTTGGGGGTTCTTGCGTTTAATTCCCCATCTACCCCTCCTCATAAATGCGTCATCGGTCATTTTCTGCCTAGATCTACTAACAGATAGTGAAAATCCAGTATCGTTTCCAAGGGTTAAAGGCGCGAAGGTCAGGTTCCGCTAACCACGGAATTCCTGACCTTCACTTTTCACCCACCCGCAGGAGAGGAACTGAGACTATTATACCTCATCTAGAAGCGGGGTTATCCCCGCATCGCTGAGGTGTTATTTCAGCAACTCCCGGGTCTTGGTCAGTGCCTCGGTGGCTGTCACCAGATAATCGTGGGCCTGACCAATCTGGGCATTGTCAAGTTCTTCGCCGGCGAGGAGCGTCTGCAGATGTTCCGCCAGCGCGGCGGCTTCCTTCGCCATTGCTTTCGCATCTTTCAGTACTTCGTACATGATGACTCCTAATAGGTGGGAGGGTTGCCTTTTGCTTCCCCACTACTTCCACTGTAAGAACGTGCTACTTAGATGTCAACCCTTACATAGGAAAAAGGGGTCGTACAGAACAACCTCCGGAGAGTGAGACCAACTTGTTTCTGTACGACCCCTCGGAGGGCACTATAACCACTAAATGTATTGCTAAAAGACGAGCAATACGAGTCACACTATATCATACGATTAAGAGTAATTTGCCTATTGCGTGAAATACTTTGTAAGTAGTTTTACCCGGCTGAAAAGTGGTACGTAGTTTCTGGATACGTCCTGTAAAATGTCCTTTCCCAGCAAGCTTTTTATCCACTCAACCTCCAGTACTGATGATCGAATCAGGATAGTCAGCGAACGCCGGTATCATTGATTACACTAGGATACTCACTGAACGGAGAGAACATGGATAAAAGCGACAGCATACTCATTCACGGTACCTCAGATGACCGGGTAACCATCAGTGGAATGATCGAAGAGGAATATGACCTCGGGTTTGAAAAGTGGCAGGCGAAAATTATCGACTCGGAGGGCAATTACCTGCTCGTAGTTGCGGATTACCGAGGGGAATGGGAAGTTAGCGTCTCAGCACCCAGCGACAGCGGCTTCCCCGAGTGGCCGGTGTCCTTTGAGGAGCGACCCTACGATACGGGCGACCCGGCGGTGCGAATCTGGATACCTGAAGATGCGGTAATCCATCTAGTTTATTCTTCTCACTGATTCACCTCGCCCCCGTTTGCCGGGTTTTCCAACAGGGGCTATTTTTGTGGTATCACATACTTATGTCCCCTTGGTGTATAAAATCGCCGGCGTTCTTGATAGGCCATATGTTATAGTGACCATATATCAATGCTGAGGAGGCTACCAAGTGTCTAAACAAGAGCGCCGGTTTACTGTCGGAGACCGCGTACAAATGGAAGTCGATGAGGGTGTTTTCCTTACATACTTCATCGTAGAAGTCTTACCAAAAAATCAGCGGGGATGGGATTACCGTGTCAGTTCCAGCCCTGAAGGTGGTATTTATACCACTCCGTGTCTTGAAACAGACCTCATCTAAGCATTACCCATTAAACACCTTAGGGCATCCACAGTAGCGGATGCCCTAAGGTTTGAGGTGTTAGAAGACGCGGAACCCAGCGTCTTTCAGTGCTTTCTCCGTATCTGCCACGAGCGTTTTATCATGGACTGTGTTGAGACGCTGAGCGTAGATGCGAACCTCAATAGTGTTCGGATTCCAGTATCCGAAATACATTTTGATGTTGCTACCTGCCTTAGTGGGGTACCAGTGCTCACCCGCTCCGTCCATCATTTTCGTGATGAATTCTTCACGGTGATGATTTATGTATTCCTGCGGGTGCTTGCCCTCAGTGGCGATAATGTCAAAAATCTTGTTCGCTGCTTCGGGGGTCATCTTCATGATGTTTTCCTAAGGTTAGAGGATTGTTTCCATCCGGTTATACCAATCTTCACATGGTTTTTCTTGGTTGTCAAGCCTAGATACAGATACGTAGCCGGCGGTCTGAATTACTCGGGTAGAACCATTACCATGAACAGTGTGAAATTTGGTGTTTGAGGGAGTTGTGGTGTAGGATGTAAGTACAGAAACCAACAAAGGAGAAACTCCAAAATGTCTAAGTCTCGTCTGTTCCGCATCGCCGCTATCGCCCTCATCTGGATTGTCATGGCAAAGGCGGGATTCGGCATCCTGCTGACGCTCATCGCTGTTTTTGCCGTATTCCTCACTATCAACACTGTCCTACTCATGTTCCGTATTGGTGGTCGGACAGCAGGAATGTTCATCCGCCGCTAACATCTACATCCAAGTGTTGCCGCTAACCAAAAGTTGGTGGCAACATCTATTTAATCTTCCTTTGCTTGCCTATCTGTGTCCCTTTGACTGATTTAGATACAGCCGGCCAGTACTGGTTCCTTCTTGCCCGTCCCCTCGTAAAAATAAAATCAATTATGAGTTTGACAGAGGAAGCACCGGTGATGTACGATGAGGATACAATCAAACAACAACGAGAGGAAAGCCATGAACGCTTTCACTGATGCTGAGACCACCCTTACCCGCAAGCACACCGATCTGGTGGGACTTGCCAATGACCGAATCTCCAACCCCGCCGAGTTCACCCGTCTGTGTGAGAAGGCCGGCGGAGTAACCTATGCTCTGGATACCCTGCGAGCCAACGGTGCCCGGTGGGATTCTCGCCAGATGGCTATGACTGAGACCATGAACACGGTTGCTCGCAAGATGGCTGTCGCCTCTGACCCTGCTTACCTTGATGGTCTTACCGAGGCGTTGCGGACGCTGAAGGCTGAGTATGATGTAGAGTTTGGACGCTAATCTGTAATCCCACGCGGCGGAACCTATTATGGGTTCCGCCTATTTTTGTATTATTTTTATGTCCCTGTATTACCAAACTGCTGATGTGGGAACTCATTCGCATAGGCAAGTCATCATTGCTGGCAGCGGGCCTAAGCAGGATTTCGTCGTCCCCTAACCGAGTGATTACCCCAGTTGCCAAACCAAAATATATCCGTTATACTGATATCAGATTGAGGGAACTACCTCACCTAATATGGGAGAAACCAATGACTAGAAATACACCAGCCGACCCACATATTGTTTGCGGGATTCTGGATATGTATGGGCTGATTGACAAGGGTAGGGCGGAGAGAGAAGAACTCCTTGCCAACGTAATGTGGGTACTGGACGGCCATGACAGGGCAACCCTGAATGGGCGGTCCTCCGAAGCGTTTCAGGGGGTGTCTGAATACATTGCCGAAGTTTGGGATGATAACTTGGCCTTTGGCTCCGAGGTTGCGTGTTACCTCTTCTACGCCTTGGACCGCTTTGATGAACTCGGCCCGGAAAAGCAATTCTTCAAGCAGGCACACATTGAGCACTTCGTCTCCAAGTGGGAAGAATACCGGAAAAAGTAAAACCGGAAAAGGATAACCCCTTCTCTGCGACAAACCGAGTAGTGTGATAGAATAAACTCGTTGTTTTCCTTCAACGAAATGTGGGTATCGGGGGAAGCCACCTGAATGATGTAACACTCCGTGTCGGGAGTATCATTTAGGTGGCTTCCTTATTTCATTCGCATAATAATGTCCCCCGAAGGATATCACCAAAATTACGCCGGCTTCCTTATAAAACTTTAACGGGTGGGGGTTGATAATTGAATAATGTTGGTATAGGATGAGTAATAACATCAACTTGATTAGGAGATAATCGTGAATAGCACTCTTATGGACCCGAAGACCCTTGTTCCCTTCTTGGAGGGGGAAATTGCCCAGCACGCATCCCTTCTGAAAACCCTCAGCAAGGATGCTGAGAATGATATCATCCCACACCCCAATGACATTGACGCTCTGGTGAAGGGCAACCAACGTGCTCTGGCAGCCAAGAAGGCAATCAATATCATCCTCAGCGAAAACGAACGCAACCTCGTTATCCATCGCATCAAGTCCGCCATGGAAAGCGAGATGTATGGTAGTGGCGATGGTTCGGTGCCAGCCATCCAGATTTTCAATCTGATTCTGAACAAGCTTAGCTAATAATGGGAGGAGGGAACCAACAAAAGGCTCTCTCCTCCTGTTTTAGGAACTTACCCTGAACCTTGTACGCATGTAGTCTATAGCTACACGCCATCAGATAAAGGAAAAATCATGGACAGCACCGTTACCTCCCGGCTCGCCACTGGAACGCAGGTCACCATCTCGGGGAAGAAATATACCGTTGAAGTGGATACTAACAAGGATATGGTGTGGTTGAAGGGCACCCGGGGAGGCATCAATTTCCTACGCGGAACCATCATTGACACTGGTATCTACACCGTGGTATCATGGAAATCTGGAACCTCTGTCACCAATAAGCGCGGTGAAGCACTGAAAGTAGTGGTTCTGGGAAATATGATAGAGGATGTTACCGGTAAGAACCTCTAGCGGGAGAATGGTCATGGCGGAGTATCGCTGTTACCCATTTTCCCAGCCCTGCTGTGCTCCTCTTGGATAAAAATGTCCTATCCCAGAACCACATAACTCCGCCGGCAACTGGTCAGAAAAGATTCCCAGTACCCTATTTGTGCCATCAGGGGAATGATGCTATGCTAACCTCAAATGATTATCACGATTACCCTACGAAAGCGAAACCAACCATGAGTAAGTTCGTTTTGAAGTCGTCATCCGGCACCTTTGATGATTTCTACGCAACCCGGGAACAGGCAGAGCAGGCTTTGGAAGAGTTCGTCGCCAATAACTGCAAGGAAACTGATGATGATGGCGGTGACCTCCACTGGAATTACGATGAGGTGAAGGCTACGCTCTCCATTGCGGAAGTGGAAACGGATTTCTTCGTCTTTGAATTTTACTACGACGAAAATGGACAACTCACCCCGAATAAGCTGGCCGAGTTTGATACTGAGGAAGAAGCAAAAGCGTACTCTGAGCCGCTGAATACACCACAGCGGAAGGTGATTTGTCTGGAAGGAACCAAGAGGTCATAACCAGAAACGAGGCTCGGATATCTGATGGTATCCGAGCCTCGTTTAAGTTTAGGTAACAATTTTGCATCCCCTTGGTAATCACTAACGGAATCTGTGTAACCAGCATATACCTTAAACCATCTGCCGTCAATATCCTCCCCTCTTGATTTACTCGACCGTCCCCTGCCGGCAGGCGCGGAAAAATAATATGAAAGTCCTTGGTTTCCACCTTGACACCGCTGAGAAGGGAGAGTAAAGTTCTATGTATAAGGAAAGCCGCTCCCAAGGAGAAGAACATGATTGCCACACCCATCAGCAACGAATTTGCCGCCGCTCTTGATGAGAAGTTCGGTAACGATACAAACATCACCACCATGGGTGGTCGTCGGTATGACCGCATCGTGAAAACCCACTCCGTTTATGGTGGCAAGTCCGTTCATGCTTTCGTGGAACGCGAAACGGGCAAACTTTTCAAAGCCTCTGGCTGGGCCGCTCCCGCTAAGGGTTTCCGGTTTGACCTGAGCACGGAGGAAGGTTTCCGCAAGGCGATTGAAGCAGCTGACCCTTACGGAAGTTACCTCTACCAGCGATAACCACAAGCGGGAACCTCGTGGGAGGTTCCCGCTTTTTCATTTAACCAATAACGCAATTCTATATATTTGTGTCCCCTTAGGGGCATAGGTAAGGCAGGCCCGCATCAGGCCTGCCTTACCTATAAGTTAGAACCCGTTCTGAGCATCCCCGATTTCCTGAACCGAGTACCCCTTCTGGAATGCTTCAACAACCAGTGCGGTGAGTTCCTTGCCGGCTGCGATGTACTCGGGCGAAGAATAATTGGCTCGCTGTGCCTCTTCTACGGTCTTCAGATTAGCGGCACGAAGACGATTTTTCAGTTCCAGTTCCATGACGACTCCTCGGTTGGGGTTTGTCTTACCAGTATATACACGTCATCGCCCCACCGTCAAACGGTGAGGCGATGAAATTGGAATTACTTGGCGTTGTGCTGTTCCACCAAGTCGCGGATAGCACGGGCACGGTCATCGTAGGCCATGTTGGAGGGCTTCATCGGATCCCCAAGTGCCCGCCACATCTTGCGTTCCTTCAAATCGCGGCGAAGGCGAGTTCCACGGATGTTAGTGCTCGGAGTGGTGAAGTAGCTCTGCAGGACGCCAATCTTCTCACCGTTCAGGAACACATCCTGATGCTTGTAGAACTTATCCCCTGTTTCGGGGGAAATCTCAACATCACCAGTCCAGCTAACGTACTGGGTGGGGCGGACCTTGCGAAGTTTCTGTTCCATGATGACTCCTTGGTTGGGTTGGTAGTTCAAACAATACAGACAGCCTTTCAGTATGTCAACACGGTCTGGCGAAAATATCTATTCCGCCGGCAGAGGATGCTTTCAAGAACAAATGTCTTTTACCAGCGAGTCCAACTGCTCTTGCCAGTGCTCATCACATAAGGGTTCCATAGCCGGGTGGTAAAATGTTCAACAACTACTAAATGAGGAGAACGCCCATGAAAACCAGCTATCTGATTGCTTCGCTGTACCCGTATATTGAGCAGTACCGGAATCTTCTGGAGTCCATGTATGAGGATTCACGGAAGGTCATTATTGCCCCACCTGAAACCCTTCGTCTTCTCGATACCCTTAGTGCTCAGGCGCTTGTCGCTAAACGTCTCGTTGATATCCTCCACAGTACAGGTAAGCGTTCAGCGAGTCGGGAAGAAGAAAAAGCATTGGTCGCCAAAGCCAAAGAAGATTATTTCAACAGCCCAGAACATTCCATGCTTGGTATGCAAGTATTCAACGAGGTAATAGATAAACTCTAACCCGCTAAGTATAGATTCGGCATGCCCTGATGTGTCCCTTTTAGCAGTACTTTGATTTCATCAAACAAACCTTGGAACCGCTGAATTCTAGTGGCTCCAAGGTTTGTTTATCCTACTGGGGGAGGTATGGCGTATCGTATTTATCCGCTTCACGCCAGCCGGAAATCTGAATTTCCATTGACCCGTCCGAGTAATTCCCATATCCTCGCACTTCAGTTGAAAGAATCCCCTTCGAGGCCTCTTTCAACTGGTCGATGAAATCCTCCATCCGGGCGAAGTATGGTCCATAAACTACCTTCTCAGCGCGAATCTGCCACACCTCACCATCCGTGCGGGCTTTAACCGGCTTACCGTTACGGTGGGTAATAGTTTTGTTGGTCCAGTTAGTCATGGTCCTTCTCCAGTTGGTATATGTCCTAGTAGTATAAACCCATTTGGGTAAAATAAGCAAATTTTTTCTACTGGGTTGAAAAAGTCGCCGGCTATCTGTATAGTAGAAGTATCAAGACCTACTGAGGAGAAAACAATGAACCCTGAATACACCACCAATGTCACCCGTATCCGCGTATTTGATGAGGGTGATGGGTGGGCCATTGATGGCGCTGATGGCGAGAAGTTCACGGAGGCTGTCTGGAAGTATGACACTCGTGAGCAGGCAGAAGCACAGATTACAGAGTTCGTAGATTTCCTGCGTACTGAAGGTTACACCGTCAATCTGAGCAAGTAGCCTCCAACTGTTTTACTGGACGTAGCCCCGCCGCTGTGCGGGGCTACGTCCTTTGTCTTCGCCCCTTGACAAGATGCCCCTGAACTTGATAGTCTGAAATGATGAAAACAAATATCACCCTTAAGGGTTTTCCGATGCGTTTGGCTGATGACCGATCCAACATCCAAGATTTTGCTTATTTCGTTGGCGGTAAGGTTACCAGCTATGGTGACAGCGACAATCAGCCAGTCGTCCAGCTAGCTAATAACCACACTTTCATTAACCCCGGTACGTATGCTACTGTCAGCAACGATGCGGTAGTCAAAAAGTGGTATGCGGATGATTTCGAGGAAGTGTTTGAAGTTCCCGATACGATAGAGCAAATCCCTGATGGATGGGAAGCATACCCTGACAGCTTTGATTTCTCCGTCTTCGGGACCAAGTTTGTCGAAATCCCCGAGCAGGTGGCAAATCGCTTTGCTGATCTGCTGTATAGCGTAAAAGGCTCGTCTTTCCTTACGAGAAAGTCCAGAATCGGGAAACTGAAATCCCACCCCTGCTACCCTCTGATAACCGAGGCTTTCCAGAGGGATACGACAGCCGATGAAATGTTTGATTTCATGTGTGAGGAGAGACGCCTTGAGGACAGGGCTTCGGGATGTGTTGGAAGGTTCTATTCCGGTTCTAGCTCTGACACAATTCTTGTGAGTGGTTTCACCGCTCCTCCCATTGAGGTTCAGCAATATTTGAACCGCCGTGCTCTGCGTGAGATGTAATTAGAATCCAATCAGAGTGTGTCCGTTCCTAGCGATGCGGGCACACTCTGATTGTTCTATTCACCGACGAAACTGTGTCCCTTGTGCTTCCCAGGTTAAAAGAATGAGGCCCCGTCATTTATACGGGGCCTCATTCTTAGAGATTATGCGGGGATGAAACGTTCCTCATCTTCCCGCATGGCACGCCACCCAGTGACACGGATTTCTGCGGCCTGCTGGTCAGTTTCCTCATGGAACCTGACAGTAACATCTTCCATGCCTTCAGCAGCCTCAGCGATTTCCCGCTGGAAAAAATCGAGTGTCTCACCATCGGGCATACTGATAGAAGTGTTCGCACGAACCTGCCACTCCTCACCATCAGTACGGATGGTGCAGACGCGGCCAAACTCGTAAGCGTGAATGGGATCGCTCCAGCGTGTCATTGTTTTTCCTTTGGTTGGTAATACTTCGTTTGTGTTCCACCAGTGTAACCCTGCCTCTACAGGTTTGTCAAGCCCTCCCCCGTCTTAGCACCGGTCTTGACACGCTCACCGGCGACGGCTATGCTCTTCCTATGAGTAAATACTACTTCCTCGCCGGCATCGCGTTTGGGGCGTTGATTTTCCTTGTTGCTATGATCATCCCGTGGGGCGACGTTGAATTTTCCACGTCCAGCAGGGAAACCGACATTTCGGCAGTTACCCTGACGTGTAATGTCACGGGAATCACGGTAAATCATACTAAGTACCGTTCCACGTCTTTTATTGAGACCGATGATTGTGGGAAACTACCTGCTAGCGCTGAAGCCTTCTTTGGCGTAGAGGTAGGGCATCAGTACGAATTGACTACGGGGGAAGGCCCCTCCCAACGGTATGTAATCCACTCCGCATCGCTTGTCAAGTAAGTATCCCTCCCCGAGCGGGAGGGATACTTTTTAGCTTGATTTCAACATTTACATGTCCCCTGTGGAAAACTTGTGGATAATCCTGTGTAAAACCTGTTGATAAGGTTGTGGATAACATGTTGATAAACTGTGTATATCGTGTGGATAACATGTGTATAACCTCCAATAACCTGTGTATAAGTTTTTACCCCATGTTTTCCGCCGGCAGATGGTTCATTTCCACGAATAGTAGACAGCACGGCATACATCTTGTATGCTTATTCCATGAGCAACCGCCGTAACGCAGTCATTGTCCTAGTAATCCTCATTGCCCTTGGCATTATTGGATTCAAGACATACCAGCCTAATTCCGTCACCCACACGGGATGCGTGGTGACGGGTACGACCAATCATTACCAGTCAAAAGCTCCAACCCGACGCTACATCAAGACGGAAAACTGTGGAAAACTCAAAACCACCAAGTCTATTCAGAAGAGCGTTGAGAAGGGTGAAACCTACGATTTTACCGCTAAGGGTATGTTCTCTTGGAGCAAGACTGTAAGAGAGGCCACTGCTCGATAGTTTTTCTTATGGCCCCTCATAATGAGGGGCCATAATTCTTTAAAGGGTCATGGCCCTGAGTGGTTAATCCTCAATTTGCAACCTCGCTAGGTGAGCAATTTCCAGTAGGTGAGAAACTCATCATGGAGACCATCGGGTAATCCAAAACCTTCACCGGGTCCGTTTTCGTACTCTGACCACTGCAGGATGACATTCTCCATGTCTTTTCTCAGGCTCCCTCGGATATCAGCAACATCCGCCGAAACCTCATCTGGCACCAATAGCTCATCATCGAGTACCTCACGCCCTAAACGGAATTATGTCCCCTTATCGGAACGCAAGGGCAACGGAAGAAACCAGCCATCATGATTAGCTTAGTTGCGGATAGTGCCAAAATACGATACACTAAAAAGTTCAAGCCTAAGAGAGGATAAATGACATGAGTAATGAACTCATTAAGTACCCCCGTACTATGCACCTGCCCTCATCCCTTGGTGCTACCAATGACGATAAATACACCTCCTCCGAAGCGCTGAAGAACCTTTCCTCTGGGATTGAACTAATCGTGACCGAGAAAATGGACGGCGGGAATCTCACGATGACGCGAAATCACTTTTTCGCCCGGTCACTTGATTCAGGCACCCACTCGTGGGATACGCAGGCTAAGGCTCTCTGGGCGATGGTCCGTTGGGACATTCCTGAGGGATGGAGAATTTCCGGGGAATCCTTGACTGCCCGCCGTAGTGTAGGGTATGAAAACCTGCCGGACGTATATCTTGTCTTTGGTATCTGGGATGAAACGAATACCTTGCTGGACTGGGACAGCACCATGGAATTCTCCGCCCTTCTGGGGCTAACGACTGTTCCACTGCTTTACCGGGGAACAAATTACAATAAAGCGTTGAACATCTGGTCGGAAACGAAGAACCGTGAAATCAGTGAGGGCTTTGTTATGCGAAACGCAGGCAAAATCCCGTACAACCGCTTCCACCTTGAAGTCGCCAAGTGGGTGCGAGCTAATCACGTCACCACTTCTGCTGGGTGGCGTGGGCGAGACGATTGGGAATCAAACGGTTTCGCTACCAGCCGAGGAAAGCACCTTCCGAAGGGGTGAATTCTTAGGCACCAATGTCTTTACCCGGTGCCTTATCCGATGGAGTCTCAACCGTGACTACTTCCTCTTCTGTGAAAGGAACGTCCGCTTCTTCGTCCTGCTCAGGTACGAAACGGCCCATCAGCACTGCGATCACGGAACCCATTGCTAAGGATAGAATCAGTCCCATGATAATTCCCATGAGGGTAGATGGCACTAAGGCCGCCAATATCATAGACACGCTCGCCGCCAGCAGGACCGCAATAGCTGTAACACTAAGTGCTACAGCGGCACCCATCTTTACCCTGTCAAAGAATCGAGTGGCAATAGCAATAGTGGAAACCGCGAGTGCTCCAATTAGCAACGGTATCCACAGCGTCCCAGAGACCATTGGAAGCATCAACCAGATGACAATAACCCCAAGCACCAGAAAGGTGAGTGTCTGAAGTACGGTGGAAACCGTGGTGGAGAGACCGGGGCGTGTTTCAATCATGTTGTTTCCTTCGATAAGTGTATCCTTACCATTAAGAATAGCACAAAGCAAATCAAATCGGGGGATACTCTAAAGAAAAGTGCCTCTCATAATGAAACAGCGGCGGAGTCCTTACATAATTGTGTCCCCTTAGACTCACGGGAGATACAAGCAAACGCAGAGGTGGGAGGATGCCTTTTCTAGCACCCTCCCGCCTCCCAGCCTTTCGTTACAGGCTAACCCAGTTCTTCGTGGCCTTATCCCAGTACTCGCCCTGTACTCGGCCCATCAGCACCTCGGGAGTGTGCTTGTAGATTTTGAAAGCACCCGAAGTCGGTTCGGTGCGAACCACGGTGCCACGCTTGCGGCTAAGCATCTGCTGGTTAGCGGCTTCCTCCACGAAGAGGCCGATCACGCTGTCATGGTCAATGTTATCAGCGTCATCGTAGAGGCCCCGCATCCATTCCTCAGTGGAGTCATTCACGGATGCTTGGAGAACGGGAGCACAGTCCTTAACGAACTTCTTCCACGCGTCATAGGCTTCCTTGGCCTTGGGGAGGCGGTGGTCCCAATCCATCATGTCGCTTCCGCCGTGGCCCTCGTTGGAGATGTAGAACTTGACCTTGGTCGGGAGGTGCGTAAGGGTTGCCTTGTAGCAGATGGTTTCCTCAGAGAAATCCTTGTTTTCCTTGTATCCCTGAATCTTCCACTCATCGGAGGGCAGCTCAACGTTGGTAACGGGGAGAAGCATCGTAGCCATGAGATAAATCCTTTACGGTTTCAGCAGTTCGCTGGGGTAGGCATTTGCTCTACTGGTATTAATAGTAACCACTCTTGAGAAGATGTCAAGCCAACCCAAAAATATTTTAGGACAGGTCTCAGGAGGGGGTGATTAGGTCATCAGTTCAGGGGAGAGGTGTAAAGAATATGTCCTTTTCCAAGGTAGCCAATACCGGCGAGGAAGCCATAGTTCTCAGGGATCTTTCAATGGAGTTGACACTGCAAGCAGATATGCATTAGAGTAAATATCAACGAGGAAGACACAAAGACTTCCCCACAGACAAAGGAACTACCCAATGAACGCTCAGCAGGAAAACCTCATGGAAGAACTCGCCAACCGGGATTTCGTCTTCATCGAAGAAACCGACGCTATCCTTTACGAGAAGGATACCCGCGAGGGAACCGAGTCCGTCACCATTTTCCGCGATGACTCTGCTCTCCACGAACGCTGGAACAAGAACGGTATGCTCGTCTCCACGAACCGTTACAAGACCAGCAGTAACGCTGAGATGAACCGTCTGCTCATCGCCTGCCGCTAAACCCCACTGAGGATGCCCCGTCTGATAACAGACGGGGCATCCTTGCTTAACAAACCTGAGATTCACTCTCTGGTAATATTTCCCCTACTGACATTTTTCTCGACAAGGTAGATATTGTCATGTACAATAAAGTAACATCTCACGAATACAAAGGAACTCATCATGAATAAAAGTTATGAACACAGTATTGACAAGATCGAGGGTAAGAGCCGGCTGGACGTTGAAAACATGGTAGAGCAGAGCCTTGACATGGCTTTGGTTACCTGTATGAATATCTCCGAAGACGGTGACATTAGCCTCCGAATCGTGGATCAATATACTGATAAGGCTGAAACTTATGTCCTCAGTGAAGGCGATGAGATTGTGCGAGAGGCTTACGGCCACGGCTTTGAAGTAATCAACTAGCCTGACTGCTCTAACCATTTCTGGTTAGAGCAGGACACATAATCATGTCCCTTTTACAAACGCCACCCAACGCGAGGTTCCCCTCACTGTGGGTGGCGTTTCGGTTAGCGACCGCTGGTGAAGCGGGCCTCGCGGAAGAACTCCGGAGTCTCACCCGTCAGAGCAGAAGCACAAGCGGGGCACCAGTACCAACCATCATGCTGAAGTTCAGCACTTTCCATCACCTTCTGAACTGAGGTCTCATACTGAGGGTACATGGCACGCTTGGTACCGCAGAGAGGCTCATCCTGTCCGTTCCGCTGAATGTGGAACGCGAAGGTGTTCATGTCTCGGGCCTGCAGGAACTCTGGCTCTTTTTCTGCCTTCTTGAACGGGTTCTTCATGACTTTGCTCCTTATGAGTGGATAAAACCTTATAGCCTAAATGCTAACAGCGTTGTGGGTGAGTGTCAACCCGGAGGGAAAGTGCTCCCGGTCACATTCTCCGATAAAGAAACCGATCAATCCGCCCTAAGAAGGAAACTCTGTGAGAGAAAAATATAACATCGGTGACCCCGACTACATACCGAAAGACATAACTGTCAGAGAGCACAACAAAGGGGGCGGAACCAATTATGGTGTTGTCTCGTTAGTCGTCTTTACCCTAGCAGCTGTAGCTGGTTACTGGGGGTATGAATCGCTCACCGAAGCTTCATGTGATTGGACCAGAATTGGCGAGAGTATTCAATTCGCCATAATGGGGTTCTATGCGGCAGTATTTTGCTGGATGGTCTCCATAGCCATTGCGGGGGCCGGTCTAGCTACTAACCGTGGGAGCTTTTTGGCATTACTTGTCCTCTGCTTGGATTTTCTTCCTCTCCTGATTCTGGGATATGTTTTAGTTACTGGTTCATTCCCTGATTTTATGAGTACAAGCAGTCAGAGTACCTCAACCGATCCCATGGGTCAGACTTCTGCCGTTGCGAATAAGTGTGGATAAAATAGTTATATGAGTTAGTAATACTGAGTCACTTACCCAAACGCTTGTAATCCCATACACCATAGTGTCCCTTTTACATCCTCTAAATTAGCCGGCATCTTCCCACATACGTTTGACGTGGTGATGAAAGACTTATAGAATTATAGGTAACGGGAACAACCAGTTCCCCTAGTCCTGAGGAGGACAACATGGCAGAATCTTGGTTCGAGACCCTTGACCGAGCTAAGGCTTTGGGTCGTGAGTACGCTGAGAACGGCATCGCCGCTGGTGACACCGAGCCGATGGAATCTCCACTCTCAGGTGAATGGGCGGGGGCGATTGTTCCCCGTGACATCGTGGAGCAACTCACGGGAAAGCCCGACACCTTCGATTCGCTTGAAGGCTGGGAAGTAGATGACATTGCTTCCCACTGGGAGGACGGGTACAACTCCGCTAGCTGGCCGGGTAAGTAAGCATTAGGGAACCAGAGTCAATCTCTGGTTCCCTTTGTTTTTACCTGCTATACCGTGTCCCCTTTATGCCTGCTAAACTCAACGTCACTGGCCGCTAATGGCTTATGTGTGGTCCATTATAGGCCGTAAAGAAACATCCCTGTACCCTTAGGGGTGCCACTAGCCATTCTCCATGCTGGAAATTTCATCATTGCTATAACCCTTTTGGAGTGCTCTACACCGTAGGTCATAGAGACGCTGACCAAGCTGTGACAGATACGAGGCATCAGCGTCGGGATGGTAGGAATCGTATTTCTGACTTTCCTGTTTGAACATGATGGCAGTGGAGCGCAATTCCTGCCGAAGGGATAAATCCTTAGTTGATTTCACTTTGTCTCCTTAAATTAGGCATGATTCCTCTATCACTATCCCATTCTAACCTAAATATCAACTCATGGTGAAGTATTATAACGAAAACCCTTTACCTAGGATTTGAGCCGGCTAATTTTGAAAACGGACTTGTGCTATCCCCACACCTTATATAAGCTTAGTACATACCAACCGAACAGGGGAAATGGTTCCCTTAGAAAGCAGGACCGCTGTTATGAAATCCCGTTCTTTCCTTATCGTAGCCGTTGTCGGCCTTCTTGTTTCCGCTGGTATTGGAATGGCATTGATTGTCATGAACCCCTCCTACACAGGCGCCGCCACGGTTCTCGATGAATCCCATACCCGCAAGCACTGCACGGTAAAGGTCGCCACCACCGAAGGTGAAGAAATTACACTTCGCCTTGGTAAAGGTCGGGTATGCCGAGGAATTGAAAAAGGCCAGACCATTGAACTGAATGACGGTTATCTGGCTAAGTAAGGTTTCAAGAATCCCCACTCAATAACAGGGTGGGGATTCTTTTTGTGCAAAGTTCCACACTTCTGTGTCCCCTCATTGGACTAACTAGCCGCTAAAGGTTCAATACATGTCTTTTGCCGGCTACGCATACTAACGAGGTATGGCAGTACAACTATTCCCTAGAGGAATTGCTGTACCCGAGGATTCATCCGATCAAAATAATCCTTGAGTTCCTGCCCTTCAAGAACTTGTACTTCTTCCACAATGAGATGAAGGGGGTTGACCAGCAGGGAAATGGAGCCAACTGCTTCGAACCCATTGACATAGCGGAATGCTTGTGTGCCGTCCCATAGGTCATCAGGGGTTTCGGGCCAATCATCCTCATCCTCAAAAATGTCAGGGCTAAGCACTGTGTCATCCTTCAAACGTACTTTATACATGTAGGTCTTCGGTAGCCACCGGTAAAATCTCATCCTGTCCGCCGCCGCCATCTCTGTGCCGAGATGAACCAGCGGAACAAACCACTCGTCCTCGTGATCTGTAACATCGCTCAGCCAATTTTCTCGACTCGTAGCGTGATACCAGCTTGCCCCAAGCGTCCGAGCACTATCGAGGAACTTAGCATCCTTTGCGAGCACATCAACGACCGTATGGTTGCCAAAATCCTGCAGTGCCTTATCGCAGCAAGGGTCCATACCGGGTCGCAGATTGCGGGAGAACCCGTGGTATCTCAACGGGATATAGGTGTCACAGAACATACAGCGTTGAGTTTGGGGGCCAACAGCGATACGGGGAGTGAACGATCTCATAAGGGATACTTTATCAAAGCTAGCCTGCTCTTTCAACTACGTAACATCACTTATTCCGTGTCCCTCATCGGGCATAAAAGCAACGGCCAGTCTCCTAGGAGGTTGGCCGTTGCTGAAAAGGTTAGTGACGTTTGCTGAACTTCTTGAAATCTTCAATGCTCTGGGTAACCATGGCATCAACATTGACAATCTCACCATTGGCCCCGCCGAGGTGGAGTTCCCCATCAATGAAGAAGCGTCGAGTGACAATGAACTGGTAGTTCTCAACCTGTCCAAGGCCATCTACCGCTGCTGACTCAGCGGTAAAGACCATGCCTCCGATCAGGGAGTTCTCGGACATGTATCCGCGAAGCTTGGCTAGTGCGTCCTTCACATCCTTTTCAGCAAGGAACTGATTGAACCCGGTAGCCTTAGCGTGAACATTTGCGATAGTCATTAGGTTTCCCTCCGTTACGGCTCCCCGTGCGGGTGCCTTCTCAATAAAGCATAGGATATATGATTGCGAAATGCAAGCTCCTGCGGAAAATTATTTTTATCCTCCCCGTTCAGTTCGCCGGCTTCAACTGGAGTTGTGTTTCACGTACCGTTGATGTAAGATCATTTATAGAGCAATACACACACCGACGAAGGAAAATAATCATGGCAAAGAAGCAGAAGCAAGCGAAAGCACCTAAGCCCCAGACCGTATGGCAGTATGAGTGCGTTCTGCCTGCTACCGCACATGATCCCGAGGAGATCCTGTGGGTTCTTGAAGATGATGAGCGGTCAGCAAGCTACAAGGCTATTTCCAAGGCTGGCACTGGGCGGATCCGCTCTAAGGTCATCAACACTCCCGAGGCGAATGACTGGGTGGTAAAAACTCAGGATCTGCTGCCCCGTTAGGGTTCTCATAAGTTTGGGAGGTAGCCATGTTGCTACCTCCCAATTTTTATTGCTCCCATCACTAAATTGTTGAGCATCTTAACAGGGGGCTTTCCCGGCGACGGGGAAATGTCCTTTACCGGAACAACCCCATGAGGAGATGTTCTGGCTGGTTTAGTAATGGGGAGTCATTCCACACTAAATCTACTGGATTAGGATTTCCCGTTGCTGCGAGAGGTGGAGTCCTTTCGGTCATGGGATTCAAGCCGTCGGAGATATATGTGGTTCCCCCAAGATATTGCGAACATGAGAATAATTGACAGTGTTATAGACCAGAAGTTAAGGCCCATCACGGAGAATATCCCCCAGAAAATCAACCCCGAGAAAGCCGCTACAGCAAGGGTTACGCCCAATACCCTCCGGTCGAAGGTGTCTGTTTTGATTTCTTCTAATACGGAAAACATCTAGACTCCTTTCGGTTAGAATTCCTTTACTCTTTAATTATACGATTATCGTTAAGAAAAACGTATAATTCACACAAGAATCGTGAGTATTTTTCGTCACAATATGAACATTAGTGTCCCTAATCTAAACTAATAGTTAACGATTGACAATTATCACACCCGCAGATGCAATTACTCAAACCACTCCTAACAAAGAAGCGCCACAGCCAGGAGCAATACTTTTAAAGAACAACCGCGTGAGACAATCGCAGAAGCCATCGTGTCCTACCGGAAAGCATACGACTACAAGATGCTTTCTTCACTGAAAGTCTTGGCATATGGCAACCCTACGCCGGCGATCACTTCAAATCAGAATGCCGAGTCAAGGATATGGATGACCTTGGGTAAGACTACACATGGGGTGGAAACTATTACGGAGAAACCCGAGAAAACGAAGGAATCCGGGCCATCATCACCTACGAGTGCCGAAAGATAAATTAAGTCGAATTCCTTGTAGAAGATGTTACTCTCTCCGCCCTGCTCATCTGAGTTATCCCCGGAAAATAACACAGTGACGCAGGTCTTCCCTATGTAATGTTTTGCCATAGTAACGAAGGTCCGCAGGGTTAGTGTATGATACCTACATGATTAACATTGGAACTTTGATTGCCTCTGGTGCCGAACACGCACACGAACATACTGACGTTGGATTCTGGGCAGAATTTTTTTCACTGCTCACCGACCCGGCACACCTTGCCTTTGAATTCGTTTTTTCCATTGTTTTTGACTTCCTGATCGTCACCATCATTTACGGGGTGGTTGTCAAGAAGGTAATTATTCCCCGGTTGCGTAAGAGCATCCATGAGGAAATTGACCGTGAGCATGGAGTAGACCACAAATAGCCTGAACCCATGCGTCCTTTGTAATTAACTCAGAAAGCTCCTAAATATCAATCGGTGAGGAAACCTCACACGAATCACCGGCCAAAATCGGTTCCCGGCAAATTCTGTCAATGTCCTTTCCCTGAGTACTCTATTACTTTATGCCGGCAACCGACATAGCGCTGTAGCGCTGCGGGGTTACCCCAGTCTAAAATATTTTTGCTCAGATGTTGCATTCGTTGGAAAACTGATGTACGCTAATTATAGAAACAGAGAGAAACCGATTCTCTCCCTGACCGAGGAGCACACAATGGCTGCTAAGAAGACTTTCTCCCCCACCCGTAACGAAGAACTCCATCGCGCTATGGTGGGTCTGCGCCAGTCCAGCGCGGCTTCCCGCCACACCCCGAAGCCCCGTAAGGGCACCCGCTCCACTCAGAAGCAACGGGCCATGCGGGACTGGAACTAACCAGTTCCCCCAAGGAGGAGAGCAGGAAAACCTGCTCTCCTCCTTTTTAGTATCACGATAATAGCGAATTCCACTTATCCACGAGTTATATGTAAATACGTGTCCCGTTCCCCTCTGTTCGCTGATGGGTTCGTCGGTATTGAGAACAGTATTCTTTGCCGGCTCTCATTTTCGTCGTCCCCTAACACGTTTTGGGGACATTCCCCCTCGCCGGCGAAACACCATCTTGTACCGGTTCTGAGTTTTCTTGGAGGGTTGACATGAAACCATTGTTGCCCTTATGCTTATATCAAGAAGCCAACAACAAGGAGAAACCCAAATGGCTAAGACTCTGGAACACCTGCAGACCGCTGAAATTGAGACCTACACGGGGTACCGCTACTGGACGGGTCCGATGGAGCAGTCGGAAATGTCTGCCTTCCTCGCCTCCGAAGCCAAGCGGGGGAACGGGCTGTCGGATATGTCCTGTATTGCCGAGTGCCCCGCCTGTGAGTCAGAAGAGTAGAACAGGTAAAAACAAGGGAGGTAACCAACACGGTTACCTCCCTTGTTTTGTTTCTCGCCCATCCCCTTACGAGTCAAATGCTAAATAGGCAGAGCAAAATATGACTGATAGGGATTGGTCCCGTAGATTTTCCCATGTGCGGGGTAGTACTCGAAACCCAATGCTTCCATGTACTCCACTGTCTCCAACGGGAAATCCTCCACTGAGTTATCCAACAGGGAGACACTGAGGGAACGTGCTTTATGCTCATTGAGTATCACCTGAACCCCGTCCCGGTTATCGTTACAGTAGGTGTATGCAAGATACAACAGGCCCTCGAATAAGGCATTACCGTTAGCCATTATCAAACTCCCAAAATAGAACGTATTGTTACCCATCTACTATAGCATCTTTTATAGTGGCCGGCGACGAAGGATTGTGTCCCTATGGTAAATTGGTCAGCCGATAAAAGATGTACTAATAGCAATGCGAGTCGAATGGTGTCGCTTATCCTTGATCGATAGAGGTCGCGGGTTCGAGTCCCGTCCCGGTAAATCCGGGTAGCTCAGTTGGAAGAGCGCTTACGCGATGTCTCTTACATATTCGCATTACCCTAAGAGTAGGCCCCATAGTGGGTCTATTTTTTGCCCAAATGGGGAGAATGAGAAATTTATGGAGAAATTTTCGCAGAATCGTCGTTTTTGAGAAAATCGTGTGGTAGAGTGTAGATAACAAACGACGCGAGTCGCAGAATATTGTTTATCATTTGGAGATAGAGGTCGCGGGTTCAAATCCCGTCCCGGTTGTAAAGCTGGGTAGCTCAGTCTGGTAGAGCGCTTTACGATATTCACCTCATATTCGCATCATTTGTCTTTCTTTGCCGAAATTGAATAAGAATTACTCTTGATGCTAAAGCTTTAAGTATGGGCCGAAGAGAATCCATTATCCCTATTGAGAAGAGAACACACTGGATTTTCACCTCATGCCTATACCCACACCAGCACCCTAGGAATCCGTTCCCGGGGTGCTTACCACTAACCACAGCAGAAAGTGAGCACCAATGAGTAACGCACTTAAGAACATCAACAACCACGTCACAGCACCTACCGCCAAGGCTCTCCCTACTCAGGTCGAGAACAACGCCGGCGGTTACGTCTTCAACGTATCTGACAAGGCACATCTGGAACGCTTCCTCATCATCGGTGTCGATGGTGGAACCTACTACGTGGGCGAGAAGAAGCTCACCGACCAGAATGTTTCCTTCCTAAAGAATCTCATCGCCAAGGATGAAACACTGGTACGCGAAACCATGCTGTCCGTTGCCCGTGAGAACCGCGCTGTCCGCGTCTCACCGACCATTTTTACCGCAGCGATGCTCCACACCTACGGAACCGACAAGGTTGCTCTGCGAGCCGCTCTGCCCGATGTCCTCCGCACCTCCACCCACCTGTTTGAGTACGCTCAGTACATCAAGAACCTTGCGGGTTGGGGTCGCTCCAAGCGAGCCGCAATCAAGGACTGGTATGAGGGTAAGACCGATGACCAGCTTGCCTACCAGCTAGTCAAGTACCGTCAGCGTAACGGTTGGACTCACCGCGACCTGCTTCGTCTTTCCCATGCTCAGCCTTCTGCTGCTCTGGCACAGTTTGCGCTTGGTAAGGAAATTGAGGGGGAGGCCCCAGCAATCATCAAGGGTTACCTAGCGATTTCCAAGGCGAAGTCAGCCAAGGAAGCACTGGCTATCCTCGCTGATTACCCTTCCCTGCCGTGGGAAACCCTGCCTACCGAACTTCACAGTAACGTGGATATTTGGAAGACATTGTTCCGCAACGGTTCTCTGAAGGGTTCCGCTCAGCTACGTAACGTTTCCCGTCTGGCTCGTCTGGGTGCTTTCACAGACCTTGACTTCACCGCTGATTTCGTCAAGGAACTGACTGACCCCGCCGCTATTGCGAAGAGCCGCCTGCACCCTGTCAATTACCTGAATGCGTCTATGGTGTATAACCGAGGAAGCATTGACCGGAGCAACATTTACGCATTCTCAGCTACCTTCAAGAAGGACTGGGTAACTGAATCGCTGATTAGCTCCGCTCTGGATGAGGCATTTTACACGTCCTTCGGGAATGTAGAGCCTGCCAACAAGCGAACCCTGCTGGCACTGGATGTTTCCGGTTCCATGGGGCAGGCAGCACTTGGTATGGACCTAACCTGCGCTGAGGTGGCTGCGGCAATGGCAATGATTGTTGTCCGCACCGAGCCTAAGACGCTGATTCGCGGTTTCAGTGACAAGCTGATTGACCTGAATATTTCAAAGAATGATAGCCTGCCTACCGTTCTGCGTAAGGTTCATAACCAGACATTCGGTAGGACAGATTGCTCACTTCCGATGGAGTGGGCTATCAAGGAAGGTGTTAACCTTGACACCTTCGCTGTTTTCACTGACAACGAGACCTATATGGGTCGCCGTCATCCGTTTGAAGCACTGAAGGCTTACCGTAAGCAGACAGGCATCAATGCTCGGCTCGCCGTGTTTGGTGTTTCTGCCACTGATTTCACGATTGCCAACCCATCGGACCCCGGCATGATGGACTTCGTTGGTTTTGATTCCTCCGCACCGAAGGTTTTCACTGACTTCTCTGCGGGGAATATCTAACCTGCGGTAGGCTCATAAAAGGGAAAGCCCCACGTCATATGATGCGGGGCTTTTCCCTTGCCTTATAGGGGCAGAACATAGCACGAACCCCGCTTCCCTGCTCCCCTGAGAGCCTTACAGCCTATTTACCTGAGGCTGTCGCCTTGTATTATCTCAGGCTCTTAGAAAGGCTCCCAGCGGTCCAATGGATTCTACGGGGAAGCACCAGAAAACCATTATTTATGGTGTCCCTTTTCCCATCTCTGATCACATCATATGTCCTTTACCGGCGAGATTACCAAGTTGCCGGCACCCGGCTGCTCCGAAGCCCGAGGCAGTTATCAATTCTGTGGAGGAACTATGGAGAAAACTAAACCTGTTTCACCATGCTGGGCATAACTTTCCCCGGCACCCAAATTAGTAGCTACCTCATTTCCCAATACCAGCTTGGATGCCTCCCTATTGGAAGCACCTGTCACCACCCGGAAGGTAAAGTTCTTCCACAAGTCCTCTGTAATCCCATACCCCGGGGAACGGGTTGCCATGACAACATGAAGACCCGCACGGGCACCGTGTCTGGTGAGTTCTTTGAGAATGTTCAGAGCTTCCACGCGCACATCAAAATTCGTTTCCGATGCCCGCTGTGCCGGAGTCATAATCGCCGGGAGAATATGGTATGTCTCATCGATGACTACCATCAGGGCAGGCAAACTCCTGTCCAGTTCCCGGTAATCAGCTAAACCTTTGGCATCCATTTTCAACAACCGGCGCATCATCTCATCGTGGAGGAGTCGCAAATCTCGGATACCCTCCGGCACACTGTGGGCAATATGCTCCACGGGGGAACCATATTCCACGTAAGGCGACAATGCTGTTTTAGTCAGGTCAATCCCATATACACGCCACCGCTCACTATATTGAAGGCAGTGGTCAATAATCATTCGTTGCATCTGTGTCTTACCGCTACCCTGCGGTCCGGCAATCAGCAGATGAGGTGCGGCCTCACTATCCCAGACAACTTCTTCTGTTCCAGCACCCAGCAGGAACCTGTAAGCATCAGTATCAGACACCGGGGGAGATGGTATCGCCGGAACAGGAATTTCCACCGGGGCCGAGACGGCAGCGGGAGGTGCCGGGTGTGATGACCGGGAGAGCAAGTTTTTGATTTTCATGGGCAACCTTTCGTAGAAGCTTATTTTATCACGCACACCGTTTCTGTATTATGTCCCTTTGAGGATGTGTGAATAAGATAATTAATAGTGACCAAAGCGAAAAGATATTGACCTCACCTCACTGATGCGATACACTAGGAAATAACAACCACTACACATACAGGAGAGAACATGTCAGACAACAACATTTTCCGCGAAGGCGACCGGGTTGAAGGCGGAGAACGGGTATTCCGACCCGTATTCGGCACTGTACAGAACCCCAAGACCCCTTATGGCCGGGTGGAAGTGCTGTGGGATGATGACACCATTGAGAACACCAACCTCCGCGAGTGGGAACTGAAGCGAGTCACCGCCGAGGAAGAGCGGGCCACCGACATTGAGGAAGCCTGCCGGCTACTGGAACGGCACGGCCTAAACTACACCATCTCAGATAAGGTTGATGGAGAACTAGCCGTAAGCAAGTAACCCATACCAGTTCAAAAGATAATGGCACTCAGAGAATGGGTGCCATTATCTTTTTAATCCTAGAGAACAAAATGGAGGGAAGGCAATCACCTTCCCCCCCCATTGAGGTTATGTCTTTTCCCAGCGCGGGTTATGCCAGCAGGTTACTCCACTTCTCATCCAAGAGGTGACGACCAGTAGGGTCAATCATCGTCTTAGCGGTTTCAATATTCTTCTTGTACTGGGAGAACTGCTCGTTGGAAACCTCACCGTCCCAGTCAAGGTCAGCGATACCAGTTTCCTTGTGGAGTTCCTTAGCGAACTTCTGCATCTCCTCACCCTGAATCTGACTGAGGTTGTAGTAGTCAGCGATGTATTCGATGGGCTTGTCCAGCATCTTACGGTAGTTAGCCCATGAGAGGAGAGCGTTAGGGTACAGGCCGTTCGGCTCATTGTATTTCTCCCATGCGGGGGTTCCACGGTATGTCTCAGGCAGTGTGGCAGGGGAAAGGAAATTGCTGGGGATGCAGATTTCCCATGCTTCTCCGTGACGGGTTAGGCGGACCTTAGCCAACGGGGAAATTGCCTTCGCCTGCTCTACTGCCAGTTCATAGCTGCTCATTGTTCATCCTTCAAAGTAGTTGGTATAGAACAAGGGTAACACGGGGGAAAGATAAACGCAACATTCTATTCAGAGAATTTATCCAATCACAATTGTGTCCCCATTTCTCAAAAACTTTTCTCCACGTATGGCTCGTCTCTGCCGGCAAAGATTTAGAAGATTGGGACTTGACATTCCGAAGAACCATCATTTAGTATAAGAGTACAGAGCAAAACCAACCCGAAGGAAAAATCATGGCTCGCTGGACCGTCACCACTGTCGCCCTCCCCAGTGCTTTTAGCGGGGATATTCTCACCCGTGTCCGCACTGACGGTGAAACATGGGAAATCTATCTCACCCGGCCCCTACCCCTGCCCAATGGTTCGCTGGAAGAATACATCACTGAACTCAAAGAATACTCGGTAGGGTTGAAGGACACTGACCTTGAATTTGAGAACGGTAATGATGAGTACTCATCTTCGGCCACGGTAGCTGGTTGGCGTAAAGCCACCGAGGAAGAGGAACGCCTCATCCGCTTCGGTTACTAGAATTGACGGAGGCCCTCCATGTGAGGGCCTCCCCCCCCTTGCTTACACAACCATGTCCCCCATTGTAAGCCTGACAGCACAGTAAGCCGGCACGTTAAAACTTATCCCACTTAGATGTTGACATAGCCCTATCACCTTGTGTATAGTGATTATCAACGAGGAAAACAAACCGTTCCTCCCCAAACTTAGGAGTTACCATGACTGATACGTTGAAGTCCATCAAGAAAGCCGCTGACATCGACATTGTTGCCACCTCCAACGGTGACGCACCCGAGGGTCACTTCGTTGCCACCACCAAGGTGCTTGGCCTCACCACCACTTACCTGCTCAATGGGGAACTGGATGATGAGGATGCCGTCATCGTTGGACGGGTGGAAATCATTGAGAAGCCCAATAAGGCTAACTCCTACCGCACCAACGCCTACCGTGGTAGCCGTATCAAGGGCGGGGAACTTATCTCCGCTGGTTCCTACGATGAAGCTTGGACCAAGATGGTCTAGATTCCACTAAGCTAAGGGTCGCCTTCGGGTGGCCCTTTTTGCGTTAAGCCTCACCCCACTCAGAGGAGCACCCCCGTGAATCCATTGAGCACTGGAGTGCTGGAGATTCTCGAGGACTGAAGGATATCCCATGTCCTTACCCGGAGAGTATTCTTTCTGCCGGCAGGTTAGAAGGATGAGGTTGATGAAATGAGCCGTTCAACCCCTCCTGCTATTATGTGTCCCTCATTCCCCTCTGCCGGCAAAAGAGATATAGCAGAACCCCCTATAGCTTTCATAGGGGGTTCTGCCGTTTAGAGGTCGTTATAATTGACCGTTTCTTCTACCGCCTTCGCGTCACCCTCAATGCGGTACAGGACGAATACATCATTGGGGAAGCCGCACTTAATCAATGTTTTGAAGGTGTCAATGTAGTTGCTACCCTCATCGAACTGGTGGATTTCTTCAATAACTCCGTTGTTGGAAACTTCAATCTGGTACCGTGCCATGATAATTCTCCCTTGGGGTTGATGTTCTACTATGAGTATAAACCACCGCTCGTCTGGAAGTCAACATAAAAAGCGCGGCCCGCCAAATTTCTTTGACGGGCCGCGCTGTGGTGGTGCTTAGCTGGCGTTGGTTACCTCATAGATAAGGTCTCCCACGGGAATTGTCATGGACACGGGGTGTCGCACAACGCGACCGCACGCACAGGTAGCGGAGGCCTTAAGTTCAGTGCGAGTCCATTTGTTGTCGTCGCCAAAAGAATTGTGGTCCCACTCGTCAAAGGAATCTTCCTTGATGTCATAGACCTCCACAATGGGGCATCGGACCTCATCGGAGTGCGGTCCGTGGTATGAAAGGTGGGAGCGGTTACTGCCAGCCAAAGCCTGACCCCAACGGCTCGTGCTGTCCGCAGGCAGGGCAGAGTTCGCAATGACCTTACCCATGGCACGGAGCAGACCCAAACGCCAATCCTTGCCAACCTCTTCATCGGTAATGGCAAGAACATTGTCTGCGTAATCATTGTTGACTATCATGTCATTATCCAATCATCTGTTTGTCTAAACGTTTTATCTACCTCACTAGGCTAACTGGTGACCTCATCCTTGTCAAGTCTTTTGGCCTTATACGTGAGGTAAAGCCCGTTGCCCGTCAGGATTATCCCCAACGATAAAAACACCACGCCAGTAATGATTCCGGTGAGGAGTCCTTTCTCCCAGCCCTTCACGGTTGCCCGTTCAGGATCCGCAACATCATAATAGACGGTCACCGTTTCCCCAATATCAGTGGGGGCGAAGCCCCGGTTAATAGGCCTGATTTCCTTTACCGTATAGGTATCACCATCGAGCATGTAGGTAACCTGAACTTCCTCGCTGGTCCGCCCCCGATTGTTATTTTCTTTCGCCCCAACTACCGTTCCTTGAACCGTGGCCCCAGTGGCAATGGTGTGAGCATCTATCAAGCCGGGAATAATCCCTATGGCAGAAACGGCAATAGCAATAAGCAATATGAACGTGCCGGCAAGGGTCAAACCAGCTGACTCGCTCACTTGCGGCTTCCCATCAGTGCTAAAATTTTCCATGTTTTCCATTCAAACATCCTTCAATGTATTGTGTCCCTCAACATCTTTCAATTCCTAAAACTTATCCACTCACGCCATGTTCCCCGGTGCGGAGCCAATAACACACAGTAAGCATATACATCAGAGCGGCCACGGTGACACACCAATACCCGGTCCCATAATTTTCCCGGGAGAGAAGTTCAACGAAGAAAAGAATCCACCCAAGGATGATGAGGCTATGAACTACCAACTCTCTCAATAAATGACTGGGCATCTATCATCACCTCCATGATCATAACCGAGGACAGCCCGGCATTATTGCGAGGGTGCTCCGTGGAATAGCTCATACTACCCTATCGTGCCAGCGAGGTATTACTTTACTGCCGGCCACAGGGTTTTCCTAGCAAATACCTCGTCTGAGAACATGCCCTGAACCTGATACAGAAAATTTTCACAGTGGAGTTGACACATCTCCTAGGCGGCAGTTATGATAATTATGTAATCGCCGCACAAACAAAGGATAAGACGATGGCTGATACTACTCTTGACAACATGACCGATGCCGAGCTGAAGGCTGTTCTGGCAGAACGTAAGGCACAGCGTGCCGTTGATGCCGCCAAGGAACGTCAGGAACGCCGCCAGCGTGAACAGGAAGAGCGGGACGCAAAGGTTGCTGATTACCGCGATGATTACATCGATGAATTCGTCGGCCCCACCTCTGAATGGCTGGCTGTGACCATTGATTACCGTGGCGGTCTGGAACTGACTGTTCATGAGGGAACCACCCCTCAGTCGGGCATCAACCTGAGCCATGAGGATGCCCTTAAGCTTCGGGATATCCTGAACACCCGACTGGGCTAAGCCCACAGGTAAGGCTCCTATCTCTCAGGGTAGGGGCCTTACCTGTTTAACCGAAAATTTGTCCTTTCCCGCGAACCAAAAGAATCATGAGATGTGATGAGATGCTGAACGTTGCGGCGAACCGCTATGGGGTGAAACTGGTTATTGTCGTCCCCTAAAACTCGGCACTTTTCATAACGGATGGCTTTACCTGATACTTTAAGGTCACCATAACCTGCGAAAGTTTTTGCTCTGCGTCGGCATTATTATGTCCCTTGTAAAGTCCATTAAAAACAAAACGGCCCCCACCTGTGATTTGTTTTACCCTATCATCTCGCCCTTGAAGGCCTATCTTCGGGTAAATGCTCGCTGGTAAGAGCCGTGTTGATAGGGGAAGCTATCCCTTGGTCCTCAACAATATCCAGTATAGCGGACATTCTCATTAGTGTCAAATCGACCATTTCGTCCAGTTTAACTACGATTCTGTTTCAGTAAATATTCTGTTTCATCACAAGAAGGCGTAGAGGTCTAAAACCATCTACAATTAACAGAGTACAGTAGTACAATTAAACCATGAATAAATTACGATTACTTGGCACTGTTGGGGTTGCCAGCATCGTTTTCGGTGCTGTGGGAACTCAAGTATATAGCCCTGAACCTGAGACCCGTACTAATTGTGTCGTCTCTGAGGTAGCCACCGCTTACCGGTCTGAGAATCAAGGCGGACCCCGGTATTACATCAAAACCGAGAACTGCGGGCATTTCCGCACCACCGAAGCTATCAAGAACAGTGTAGAAGTGGGTAAGTCTTATGATTTCGTTATAGAGGGAACCTTTACATGGAGCAAGGTTATTACCGAGTCTTCCCCTGTTGCTACTGAAACGCTGGTCAGTGGGAGAAACGTCTAGCCGGCACAGTGGAGTTGCGCATCTCATCGAGAGCCTGTACAGTAATTATCAACGGGGAAGGCAAAGGGTCTTCCTACCAAAGTTACAAGGAGTAAGACAATGAACGCTCAGCAGGAAAACCTCATGGAAGAACTCGCTAACCGGGACTTCATCTTCACCGAGGAAACAGACGCTATCGTTTATGAAAAGGAAACCCGCGAGGGCAGTGAGTCTGTCACCATCCTCCGCGACAACACCGCTCTGCACGAACTCTGGAACCGCAACAATGTGCTGGTATCCTCCACTCGCTACAACACGAACCACCCCGCAGAAACCATGCAGCTGCTGAACGCCTGCCACTAGAACCCATCAGTAAGCCCCCGCCTGTTTCCAGACGGGGGCTTACTTTTTAGCTGATAAGGAATTACTGGCATATGGTATCCTGAAACCATAAATTATTTCTCTACTATGAATGGTCCAACATGTCAAACTATTACCGAAAAGTAATCCATTTCAGTCCAATAGATTTAATCCCCCTACTGACAGGGATAACCGCAATTCTTTCGCTTTTCCTGTATCTCGCATTATTTGGACCTATCCTCCAGATTCCAGCACCGCTAGGCCCGGTATTGTGGTTGGTTAGCAGCGTAGCTACCACAATGCTGACATGGGTTATCACATGGAGAAAGGAGCGGAGGAAATTCATGCGAAAAATCCGCACCACCCTCAACTTGAAAACCGGTGACAATGATCCGAAAATTCCCGTACTACCATTCAGTCGTGCTCATTACTTTGAATTTGATGGCACCACATCCCGCCGGGTTGATCCCCATAGCACTACGGGACTCAACTCCGTATATCGTGCCGACAACACCACGTTCGAGATCGTTGATGTAGTAGACCGCACCCCGATGGCTGTATGGGATAGAACCCTCAGTAGCGTCGGTAACACTTACCCGGTAGCCGGGTATCGGAGGAACCGGTTGGGTCAGCGTCCGAAGAATGTCTTTTAACAGATAGCCTCATTGACGGTAAGCTGCCTCTAGGTACAGCCCCGCTCGCGCGGGGAATACTTGGTAGATTTTCATTTCCAATACCTGTATCGGGGCTCAGCCCCGCTCGCGCGAGGAATACGGATTGATGGTTTTAGGGGAGCACAGACCTCCGGGTTCAGCCCCGCTCGCGCGGGGAATACCCTTTCTGACTAGGAGCTTTGCTTCGAAATGACTCATTTTTCTTTAGGCAAGGTCATACGATTAGGCAGATTAGGGTAGTTCCCTTTGACAAATATATCAGGTGATAACTTGGTTGAGTTATTCTTGACTTGTATTAGTCCATTACGGAAGATAACACTAAGGTGTCCCTTCATCCACAATGCAAACCCTGCCGGCAACAGAAGCACGTTTGACACTAATACCAATTTTATGTAGAATAGCCATAATATTCATACTCATCGCTAAGGAACCCCTCATGGCACGTACTTTCCCTCACGACAAAATTTACTTCAAGCACACTGATATGGTGGCACCCGAAGACCTGCGGGTTGGATATTTCATCTCCCAGTATGACGGGTGGGAGCTATTTGAAGCATCCACCACCCCCGCTCACGAGATTTCCTTCTTCAGCTACATGGTGGGAGAAAATCTACTCGTCCTCAATGCTGGTGAGCATTTTGACATTGACACTAAGACTGCCCGTTGGGCGGTGGAACTCATGTCTGAAAATGGAAACACCCTGAGCCTGACGGGAGCAACACCCATCATGGAATCCGATATCCGCGTCAATATGTCTCGTCACCAGTGGCATGATTAATACCTAATAGCATCACAGAGAGGAGAGTACCCTTAGGTGCTCTCCTCTTCTTTTTAAACCTTCCCCCACCACTGGCAAAGTCACACGTTTCCCGCCAAGGTTTTACCACCATTGTGTCCCTTTTTAGCTCGCATCAATAAAATATCCCTCGCCGGCTTACCCCTAAGCACCTCCCGTCAAGGGATAAGGGTTGAACCCATCACCAGCCCCACAAAAACCCGTATCTAGGATGTTTGTATGTTCTGTGCGGGACGTTCTCCCATAATTTTCCCTTAGGCCCTTAGAACTGCTTACAGCGGTTCTGATAGGGAATCTCATTAAAGAAAAATGCCCCACCTCCGAGGAAGTGGGGCATCTATCAGTCTTACTTCAGGTCAGCACCGCCACTGGCGGAAAACGTCAGTTCCGAGTACGAGACCGAGGTGGCCTTTTCATCGGCACTGGCGACCGTAGCAGGAGCAAGAGCGGTAGGAGTGGCAAGCAGAGCAGCAAAAGTAACGAGTACGAGACCGAGGTTCTTAAGCTTGTTCATTATGTTTCTCATCCTTCTAATTCATAGGGGCGTTTCCCCTTGATGTATCTAGAATACATACATTCCGCACCTCACGCAACTCCTGAGGACGAAGAATTTTTGAATGTTACGAAGGGAAGTAGGTATCCAGTTCCGTGTCCCCCAGTACTCCTTGAAATGGTGTGGAGGTTAAAGAAAAGTTACCGCGACCTCAGAAGAGATAGCGGTAACGAATGGGGGAAGAATTAGTGCTTTTTAGCCAGTCGGATAACCAGCTTGACTGCGAATGCCCCCAGCTTGATACCAACAGCGGCAACAAAACCCATAACCAGTGCAGTCAGTACGATTTCCATTTTTGCTTTCCTTCTTCCTTGGGGCGTTTCCCCTTGATGTATCCATTCTAAACACACCTTGTCATGGGTGTCAAACCATTCTGTGAATATTTTTCACACGAGTGTTCGGCACACGGGTAAATAAAGCCGGCAACACTTGGCCGGTGGGCCGGCACCTCATCCATTGACCGCCGGCAGAGAAAAACTACCGCGCCCGGGCATCTGGGTGGCCTAAGAGTTAAAAATATCTCATGTCCTTCTCCGGGGTCATACTCGCCAGCAGCGACCCACCGTTCCCCCGCTTATGAGGGGCCGCAAGAGGAATTTACGACTTTACTAATATGTGTCCCTTGCTTTCAATGGTATCGAAATATACCGGCAAAAGAAAAAGGGTGACCAACCATATAGGTTAGTCGCCCCCTTCGCGGGATTAGGCGTTACACGCGGGGCAGGAAATCGAGCAAGCCCAGTCGGAGACCATGGTGATGTTGTTCTCCTTGAGGAATGCCTTCAAGTCCGAACCTGTCATCGGGGCAGTCCAGTAACGGTATCCCGAAGCGGTCTCAATTTCAGCAACCTCGAGGTGCTGGACTTCTTCGGTCTGCGGTGCGGTGGTGGTAGCCATTTTGGTTTCTCCTCGTTGTTGGCTTCTTGATATAAGCATAAGGGATACCAGAGTCAGTGTCAACATCAGTCAAAAGATATTTTGGGATTTATTTTCTGCCGGCTTGCTGAACCCTTCGCCAATGTGGTTTCGTCGTCCCCTCGGAGGGAAAAAGAATGGAGCCACCCCCGAGGGAATGACTCCATCTAAAACTTATACGGTTAGTAGCGGTTACGCCATGCTCGGACACGGGCGATGAACTCAGGTACATCATCATAGTGAATGCGGTACTGGTGGTAACTGATGTCGTCCAGTTTCACTCGAAGACCCTCCACCAGAATCGGGCTTGCCGAACGGCCATCCATATACTCACTGATGTACTGGGACTGCTGGTTCAGCATGTAATGGCTCACATCGCCAATCTTGACGTATCCATCCATGTCCTCAATCATCCCTGAGTAGGCTGCCTGCTGAGCTTCTGTCAGAACGTAGTGCTCAGCTTTGGGAGCGGGAATCGTTTCTTCCTGTGGCTCCTGCGTCTTCTTACTAAAACCAAACATTGGATAGCCTCTCGTTGTGTTGATGCTTTGTTATTACAGAATAACAGGAAACGGTGGAACACACAACCCCCCACCCAAATATTTATTCTACCGGCTCTGCTTCATACCAATGAACTCGTAAAAATTGTGATATCTACTTCTGTTTTCCTCGTCCCTAACCGTATCACAAAAAGTTTTTGAAGAATTATTTATATGGGGGGTTGCGTATCCTGAAACATCGGTATAGGCTTGTATCAACAGCAAGGCAAACACCGATAGCCGCGAAGGCTAGGACTTGGAGAAATATCATGGCTCAGAGCATCACTCTCGGAAACATCTCCGTTGATGAAAACGAAGAGAACGTGACCGCCATCCGGAACCACATTGCCGACCTGAAAGCACTCATGGGCGAGAACCTCACCGAGGAAATCGGTAAGACCATCTCCGCACTCATCAACAAATCTTACGATGCCGGTTACTCAACCGGTGGAGCGGATGCCCGCTACGAAGGCTAAACCATAGAAATATCCACCCTTCCAGAACGGGAGGGTGGATATTTCTTTAATAGCACCCATAATTGTGTCCCCTTATGGCTCCCTGCTAATACCGAGGGTTTTCACCACCGGGTCATCTTCCAATGGCGGAGGATGCTGAGCATATAACCAGAGGGCATCCGCTATACGTAAGAGGTATTCAATCTCCTCCCACTCATCCGGAACATCAGCTTTATCCTCCACCGCATATCTCTCGCAAGGGTTTTCAATGAGTACCGTGAGAACGTAAGCCAAATCCTTCTCATCCATATTGTCACCTCCCATAATGTAGTCGGGATAGGAGGAGCCAGCGTTAGCTGGGTCGTTAAAGCAAAATAACCCTCACTGCTCGTGCCAAATCCCCGCCGGCTACTTTTTCAGGCACCCGACCGGGGAACGCCGGCGGCTGGAAGCAGCTGAAGTGACTGCAAATGCCCGGGGTTATAATGTCCTTCCCCGGCACAGTAATCACCAGCGAGAGATGGCCGAACTAGACGATAGCAGAAGCTTAACAACAGAGCCGATGAAGACCACCCTCACACCTTCCAGATAAATGAGGTGAGGCTGTGGCCTAGGTTTTTATTTCCTGATAGAAGGTCAATGGGGAAAACATTCACACTTCCCCGCCAAGCTAGTAGAGTTTTTCTCGTCCCCAATAGGATAGGTGATACCAACTTATGAGCAAACCGAACATCTTCGCTACAGCACTCATTGCTTTCATCCTTGGAGTTGTAGGCTTCACCACCTATGACCCCAGCCCCGTCACATATCCTAAATGTGAGGTTACCGGCACGCATCAATCTGGTGGAGGGAAAACTTCCGTCAAACATTACATTGAGACAACCAACTGCGGCGAACTCTGGGCTAGTAAGACCATCGCAAAAAATATAGAGCCGGGCAAAATCTACAATTTCATCGGCACGGGCATCTTCTCGTGGGAGAAAAAAGTTACAGAGGCAAAGGTAGTGAAATCGCGTCCCCCGAAGGAATCCTCCAAGCAGATCGGCCCGGGGCTGGGGAAATGACAAACCTTCCGGGTCAGCGGTGCGGTGAAATAGGCACCATAATATTCTCCAAGGTGTTGTTGTCTCCAACGGTTATCGGATTTTCATAGCCCTCATTAGTAGGAGGAAACAGCCCTTGCCATACGTCTGATGTTGTGTTACGCTATGTTCAGATGTAATCCCCTCAACCATAGAAGGAATAAGAACTTGGACCCGAACGAAAACGCTGTTCATGTCGTTCACTGCTGTGCCCGACACGGATGTAAGTATGGCGAGGTAACCTGCCCTGTGGTCAACAACAGGCTGGAGCAGAAGTACCCATGCGAAGACTGCCAGCCAGTCGAATCGCTGGAAGATCGTCTCGCTTTTCTTGTCGAGGAAATTGAGTGGAGCAAGAAGATGGAACGGAGAGGGCACAACCTCGAAGATTAGGTCCGTCTGAAAACTTCATACGCAACACAAATAGGCGGGGCAACTCTCAGTTGCCCCGCCTATTTGTGTTGCCCTGCTTATAAGATAACCTGATATCCTCCTATCCCCGATATCTGTTATAGAGCCTTAGGTTTAGGTCTCGTATATCAGGGGGAAACCAAATGAAGAATTATAGAGAACAAAAAGACGATGGATTCACCATCATAGAACTTGTCCTCGTCTGCGTCATCATTGGCGTATTATCAGCAGCCGCCATTCCATTTTTCGGATCACAACGGGAGAACGCCGTTGAAGCAACACTTGTCTCCGATGTACGCAATGCGGCGATGGAAATGGAGAAGGAAGCAATATTCTCAGAGAACGGCTATGCCCCGGATATCCCGGCAACTTTCTTTGAAAGCGATGGCAACATCATTGTCATTGATTCAAGCGTCTCGTCTGAACACTCCTACTGCATCATAGGGACCAGCACCCAGTACGAAGACCTTTTCTACTACTACCATTCAGACAACAGGATTGTCACCAAGGATATGAAGACTTGCGGATTCACCCCTGTAGAGGAAATGGGACCACTCCCGCTATCCCCTGCTAACATCACCCCGGAACCCACGCCTGTCTTAACTCCAACCCCTACCCCGGAACCAACTTCTACTCCTACTTCAACCCCTACCCCGGTACCCACCGCTACCGTCCCCGCAATTCCAACACCTAAACCATCCCCCACGGTGACAACCCCGGCACCTACCCCTACCCCGGCACCCATAGTGAAACCGGCGAAAAAGACAGCCCCGGCACCAGTTGGCTATGATGACCCGAAGAAAAAGAAGTACAAAATCTGCCATAACACCGGGCAAGCTCTGGAATTGCCGTTGCCGGCTATCCTCAACGGTCACAGCGGTCACCCCACCGATATTATCCCGGCCATCCCCGGTCAATACACCGGCCAGAACTGGACCATCGAAGGTGCCGCTATCTGGAAGAACAATTGTTCAGGAATGAAGACCATTGACTACATGGGCTAATCCTACATAATCATGTCCCTATTAGAAGGGCCGCTCTCCAATGGAGCGGCCCTTCTAATGTTATCCCGGCGATTTACATGAGCGTTGCCGGCCGAGCCAACACCCGGCCCACCTGCTCAGCGTAGAAACTCCCCAGTTGGAACAAGCCGGGGTATTCCATCTTTGACGTATCAATCATCAAATTTCCCCGGTCATCTGTTTCTAATGCCCCGTCTAGAACATGCGGTGGGAAGAACCCGGCAAATGACACCCCGGCCAGCGGTGCTTTCACCTCATCCCAGGAATTCCTATCACAACGGGTGATAAGAACATCTGCTGTATCCACACCCCACTTCTGAACCCATTCCCGAGTATCATCTACCATCCACAGGGAAGCAACCAATAGGGTATGGTCGGATTCCTGCAAAGCCATCTGTAGATATGGTTCCTCCCGGGGACCAGTAGCGGTATCCAAAATGACGACATCAAACATCTCCCGCAAGACGGTCACCACATCCCGGTAAAACTCCGGGGTCATACCCTCAGCGTCACCATCTTGCGCTGGGGCAAGGAACGTATGGAAGCCCAACTCATCGTTATACACCAGATGCTTCCGGACAGAGTTCTTCGTGATTTTCTGGCCGGAGCGAGCCAAATCCGCAGCGGTAGGTGAAGTCACATGAAGAGTTTCCATGAAATCAGAAGACCGACCCTTCACCTCTACAAGGCACACATCAATAGCATCAATGCTCTGATACGTTCTCATCGCTTCCCGGGAGCACTGAGCTAGGACCGCAGCCAGTGCCAGCGTCATAACCAACTTCCCAGCACCCGGTTGAACATCGCTAATGGAAACCACTAGCGCATCCCGGTCATAATCTTTTACAGTCATCAGAACCCTTTCCTCAGTAGCCGGGTACTCCTGCGTTGGCACCCGTTGTTATTCCCTATCAGCAGATCGCCGGCAAGGTGCCCATGTCCTTACCCAGCTACCTTCGGGGCCGGGATAAACTGCAGGACAGAATCCAAGCCCGGGGTATCCAACTTCTCCGGGTGGATGCTGTAATCCCCCAGCATGTCAGAGCTAATCACCTCATCAAACGCCCCTACCGGCAAACTTGCCAACAGAGGAGCAAAGTTTTCCAACATAGACACCTCATCCCCGGCGGAATTGGTGGCGATGACACCGAATTTCTCCCGGTCAAAACCCCTACCCCCGTCTGAAACCGGCGAAAGCATCTCGGAGAGCCATTCTCCCGCCCGGTTAGCGTGAGCATCCCCACCGCTCGTGACAAGCAGGGATACATCCGCCGCCCGCACCGCTACATCCCGGTACGGAACTTCTCCCGGGCCTGTAGAGGATACAGCCACCACATAATCAAACATTCTCCGAAGATATTCCAGTGCTTTCGCATAGAGTGCCGGGGTGGTTTGCTCCGCCTCCCAATTACTTCCCGGCCCCAATAGGGTATGGAAGCCCAACCTGTCATTAGAGACCAAACACTGCCGGACAGCCTCATCATTCCAATCCTCTTGGATAGACATAACAAGATCGCTGGCGTTAGGTATATGTTTCCCGGCGATAGCACCAAAATTGGCGTTATGGACGTTTATCTCCACATAACAAACCGACCGGCGGGGCACATCATTTTCCCGGCCACCCCGTGCCAGCAATGCAGCCAATGTACTAGCCACGATAATCTTCCCGGCACCATCCATAGCGTCACTAACTGACACCACCATACCCCGGGCATTATTCACGCTGGTCATATAAATCCTTTCACCAAATCCTTCGGAGGAGCAATCCAATTCCCTCTATCATAACATCCATGAAAATACAAGGACAGGGAATATTCCCGGCTCAACTCCAGCCGGCCGGGATCGTATAAGCAACCGGGCCGACTGGAGGTGCCCAATGTCCTTCCCCGGGGGATAGCCGGAGCCGGGCAGATGTTCTCCTATTCCGTGTCCCTTTACCATTTAGCCGGGCCGGGAGAACTTTGGTGCCGGGCATTACTTTTGAAATGGTTGCTTTTCCTCAGGGGTGTATGTATGATGGAGAACATGAACACACAGGTGTACCGCTCAGGAGTAGTAGCCACCCCCGCCCAGCGTGGTGTGGAGGCTGGATCGTTCCTTGCCGCTGATGCGGTAAAGCCAGCAGGCCGTCAGGGTCGCTCTACTGCTATCTTTGCTTCCCCTAGCCTGCGGGGTGTCCTGCGGTGGCTGTACTCAAACACCACGATTACCAGTGTCGCTGACCCGTTTGTGAAAGAACTGAAGGTTAATCCTGATACCGTCTGGGTTTATGATATTACCGCTTGGGAGAAGGCGTCCTCCACGGAAACTTACGAGCCTTACTGGGAAAGCGGAATGACTCTGACGGAGTGGCTTGCCAACGCTGATCAACTTGACCCCGCCGAATGGGAATTGCTGTTGGGTGCTGATGACATTGTTTCCATCAAGCCCGTCTCTGATAAGCGGGCACTCTCTTATCTTCGGGAGGATGACCTGTTCTTTGAAGCCCTGCCCCGAGCATTGAAAGATGCCCGCAGGAAGTAATATCCTTTGCGGTAACAGTAGTTTTTCTCGTCCCTAAAGCATCTCACCCGTGTTCCGAGCAGCGAACGCATTCATATCCCGCATAATGGCTCGGGCGAACACCACTATCCCCATCCAGAGGACACCCAGTGTTAGGGCGACACTCAGTATGACCGACACTGCCGAAACCCCCAGCATCCCGCATACAGCGAATAGCACACAGTTGCATATCGTTGGGGATAGCAATAACCAGACAAGCAGAAGGTTCATCAGAAACAGACACCGCATAATCCGGTCCGTAGGGTCAGTTCCTCGCAACAAGGACAGCAACGCGGAATTTTTCATAGGGAACCTTTCAGGGGTTGGGTTTTTCTAAAAATAAGCTGGCCGTGTTCAACTCCCGGCACCACCGAATCGCTCAATGACCGGGATGGGATACTCGGTTCGCTGTAATCGCGGTCTGGAAATCAAGAAATCCTGAAATAGGCTTGATCCACCCCGGGATTCCATCATCAACACCCGGCGTTCTTCCGGCGTAGAGGCATCCAAGCCGAGAACCATTTCTCTGAGGGCACGAATCCGTAGCTCATGTTTTCCTGCAATAGGAGAACCACCCGCCCAGTTGTGAATAGCACGCCGGGTAACACCCAGCAACCGACCTAGTTGCTCAGGACTCAAACCTGATGATTCTTTCAGCCAGACCATTATGGTGCGTGTATCCTGCTTATGGTTTTCCACTACCCACCCCTCGTTACATTGTAAAAACTTCATTCTACCATAACATAATGGAGTCCCTCTATTATCCTGACATCAGTGAAAACAGAGCAACCCTCCACTAGGGAAACTGGGTGGAGGGTTGCTCATTACTAATCCTAAGATAAGGTATTTTCGTTTTCTTCGCTATCGGACTAGGCGGGATAAACCACCCGGGCCAGCGGTCCAGCGAGCACCCCGGTCTAAAGACGGTGCCGGCAACAGATAACCGCATGGAACAGGGTGGTGAAGAATATCTAATGTCCTTTTCCGGGGCTACAGTGAGACCGGGATGAGGGTTGACCCGGTAACGCAATGGCGGTATATTTAAACCATCAGCAGGAACCCAACTCCCAAGGAGAAATCATGGAACTCAGCGAAACCACCCAGACGTACATGGAAGCCCTCAACAACAAGCTGTCCGGTATGAACTACACGATCACCGCCGTCGCCGGGCGTAAATTTGACCGTCTGATGACCACCGCACCCGGTGAGGTTCGCCCATCCTCCGTCCATGCTTTCATTGAACGCGACACGAGCCTTCTCTACAAGCCCGCCAGCCTGAAAACCCCCGCTAAGATTGCCCGCTATGACCTCAGCACCCTAGACGGTATCTTTGATACGGTAAAGGTAGCCGATCCGTTTGGCTCCTACCTCTACCTCTCCCGCTAGGGGGTTATATCTTCTGAGGCACCAGCCATTATGGTTGGTGCCTCAGATGTTTAATGGGTAAAATCGCATCGTCTAAATTGTGTCCCTCTTACCATCCACAGGAAAAATCAATTGGGATGGTATGCTGTACTACATACAAGGAACTAAACGAGTTCCACGAGGAAAGGGAAGTAATCATGTTCTTTTAGTCGATTCGGATTGACAAGATAACCTATGAGCAGATTGATGCTGCTCGTAAGATTATCCCGTCTCTGGAAATCCGCCCCATCACTACCGTAGAGGAAGCCACTCGGGTTGCCATGGAAGCGGTCAAGAAGACGTTGGTCCGCAATGAGTACGTTGCTCTTCGTGAAATCAGAATCATCCCCAGCGGCACAAACATTCAAGCAGAACGGATTCACTATGTGTCCGAAGACGCAGAGGGATGGAATTTCCAGTTCCTCATCATAGGGGACTGAACTCAACGAGAAGAACGGAAAGCGGGAGAGTATCCTATTTTCCGTTCTTCTCGTCTTTAACAGGTATGGCATTCCCCGTCTGAAAACGATACGGGAAATTTGGCAGGGTCAAATAGTGGCGTGACATTATTGTGTTCTTCTACCCATCACATAAGAAAGGGCACCCCCTCTCGGAAGTGCCCTTTCTTATGAAGAGTTCCTAGTCCCGCTCAATATCACGGGCGAGGATACCATTGACCTCATAGGAATCACCCTTGTAAGTGGTCGTCAGCGTGTAAGCATTACCCTGAGCAAAGGTATCGCGGATTCGTACCGTCTGGCCCTTGGGGAGAACCTTATGCCGCCCGGTCTGACGGTTGCGGAAGCTGATATCCTTCTTCGTGGTGCCGTTTGCCAGTTCCATGTTCGTTACCTTTCCAGTGGCTAACTTGTTACTTCCACTATACCCATACCTTTGCCCGATGGCAACCTCTCGTCTGAAAAATATTTTTCATGGGCCGGCCGAGGGGGATCCCACCCTCCGTAAGTCGCTTTGAGTTTTGACACATAACCGTTTCCCTTTATAGCCACAAAGAACCCCGTCGGCATGGGCAATGTTACCCAGCGAACCCTACAAGGGATTAAACAACTGAGGGATGCTAATCTGTCTAGGTTAGCATCCCTCAGTTAGGGAAATCAGGAGTTACAGGCGGGGCAATCAATCGCACAATCCCAATCGGAGACCGTGGTGATCTTGTTCTCCGTCAGGAACGCCTTCAATTCGGAGGAGTACATCGGGGTGGTCCAGTAGCGGCTACCCGAGCCAGTCTCCAATTCAACAACTTCAAGGTGCTCAACGGTTACGGTCTGCGGTGCGGTGGTGATAGCCATTTTGTTTTCTCCTCGTTGTTGGCTTCTTGATAAAAGCATAACCCAAACAGAGGAGAGGCGTCAACTCCTCAGTCTGGGGTTCTTGAGAAAAGTTTTTGACCACCCCCATAATTCCCCCGCCGGCTTACTTGAACCTCTACATTATTGTGTCCCCTTATCCTCTACCCCGAAGATTCATTTCAGTTCTGCTTGCCTGAGAGTAAAGAAAAGGGATGGGTAACCACCTTACGGTAGGTTACCCATCCCTGCTGGCTGGTTCTTAGAGGGAGGACCAGTTCTTTTCAGCCTTGTTCCAGTATTCTCCCTGAACCCGACCCATGAGCACCTCGGGGGTGTGCTTGTAGATGAGGAAGTCCTTATCGTCTGCGTTCTTACGAACCACAGTGCCACGCTTACGGCTCAGCATCTTCTGGTTGCTCAGTTCCGTGGTGAAGAGGCCAACAACGCTTTCCTCCGAAATGTAATCCCCGCTGTACAGGTTGCGGACCCACTCATTCGGGTCATCTGCCACAGACAGGCGAAGAGCGGGCTGGCAATCCTTGACGAACTGCTTCCACATCTGCTCAACCTCGGCCACGTTCTTCTGACGCTGGTCCCAGAACATGAGGTCAGAGCCACCATGGCCCTCATTGGAAATCTCGCACCGAACGCCAGTGGGGAGATGAACCAGTGTTGCCTTGAAGCACATGGTTTCCTCGGAGAACGACTTGTTTTCCTTGAAGTTCCGAATCTCCCAATCAGAGGAGGGGAGTTCAACGTTCGTTACGGGAAGAAGTACAGTAGCCATCAGGATAATTCCTTTCAAACCAGCATCTCGGTGCTGGGTAGGTTGTTCAACTGCTACTAATCTAAACTACTCCAAAGCCAATGTCAACCCTCATAGTGGAAAAGTTTAAGAGTAGGCAATATAAACAAGGAGTTAAATCCCCCCAATCAGAAGGGTATCACCATGAAGAACACCACACGTCTTACGGCCACTTTCCTCATCGGCATGGCCATCTCCCTCACTTTTTTCTTCGCAGGGGTTTTCACCAACGAAATGTCACTGGTTCTCGCTGGGGTAGCTTTCTTCCTTCCAAGCATTGTCGTAGGTATTTTCCTTGATGGCGTAGAAAACCGAAACCGCACCCTTTATATCCGAGGGTATTAAAATAAACCATCCCACGTAACCCAATGAGGTTGCGGGGGATGGTTTGTGCCGGGATAAAATGTCCTTTGCCGGCAACCCTACATGTTCTTGTATTTGGTGGTTTCATCCGAGATGAAATCACCATCATCAGTTTCCTCCATTAGGGCTTTATCCATCGCAACATATTTAGCTGCGTTTTCTACATCTTGCTCTACACCCGCATAATCATTCCGGCTTTGGAGTCGTGCGTTCTCAAGGAATTCGTAGAGGATGCTTTCCTCTTGAAGGTCTCTACGTTCATATGATTCCCTAATCCCTAACAGAGGAATGTCCCCCATGTAATCCTTCATATATTTCCAATATGCCTTTTCAACCTGTTCTTTCAAACGGGCAAGATTACGCTCATCTAACTCATGTTCATCGTCATCCTCCAAGCTAGCACTATACTCCAACTCGCCGTCAGCATCATCGGAAAAGGGCACTTCCTCTATATCCTCGTAGTCGTCCCCATCTGTGCCACCGCCTCCATCAATTTCGTCATCAAAGGTGTCAGAGCAACAATCCTCACTATCACACTTTCCCTGTTTCTCCGGACAATCAGGACAACACACCAAGCCCGCTTCCTGTTTTACCTTAGAGTCCTTAATATATTTCGCTATTTCTTGTGTGTAATCGTCAGTCTGCTGTTTCGCATTATCTAAAAACCGAACCAAGATCGAGGCTTCATCAAATTCATTCCCGTCTAACGAGTCCTTCACCCCAAGGAGCAAAGGAGCGCCAACCGGGTAATTCCTCATATACCGGCGATATTCATGCTCAACCCGATCATTTAAGCGGCCTAAATTTCGCTGGTGTTTGTCGGTTTCTGGAAATTCCGTATCCTGCTCAGACATGTTTTCCTTTCAATGGGAGGAGGAAATTACTAGTAGGGTTCCCTATACCATCCTCATAATGGATTTCAATTATAGATTATATCAGCACAATATTTGTGTCCCCCTAGCAACCCTCATACGATTAGAGAAGAGAGGCCCCGCCGAAAAGCGGGGCCTCTCAAAAATGAACTACTTGGCAGTTACCTCAGTGACCGTTTTCATCCAAGTGAAAGCACCCGTTGCGGTGAAGTCATAGGTGCCACCCTCTTCAACGCTTTCCATCGCGTGCTTAGTGGCCTTCAGGTTACCGCAGTTCTCCGTCTGAATGTAGTGCTTAGCACCACCCTGCTTAGCGGTACGGAACTGAGTGTTCGTATCCGTTACAACGCAGTCGGTGTAGGAAACAGCGGAGGTGTCAAAGGTCTTCACAGCACCGAACCCGAGGGCGGCAATGATGAGGACTACGATGACGGCGAGGATGCAGTTTTTGCTCATGGAATAAGCATACACACATCCTTTCAGGTTGTCTACTGGCTATACCTAGCCGGCTAAAATCCCACATGATTCCTACCCGAAGAAAATAGAACATTTAGGCGTGTCGCCATGGCGTCCCTTTTTACTCCATAAAATCCTTCAACCTCTCGCCGGCCATCTTTGGATGTGTTGACATACCTCCTAGAACAAAGGTAGAGTCTAATTATTGGGAACATCCACTACCGAGGAGAACAAGATGAGTGAAATTTCCACCAATGCCCGTAAGACTGTGGTGAATTTCTTTGACGGGAAAAAGCCGTCTGCTTTGGTTGCTAAAGTTGGTGAGGCAGTGGAAGCCGCTGGTATTGAGAACAACTGGACTCTCACGAAGCCCCATACTGAGCAGACCTTTGATTCATGGGAATTGTCTAAAAGCATTACCCCTAAGTTTGACTTTGAGGGAGAAAACGAACAAGAAGCAGATAGCCTCATTTTCATTACTTCCGTATTACTGGCAGTACAAGGCTACCGCTCCGCCTAATAAAACCTAAGAAGACCCTTTGCCCATCAACAGGGTGAGGGTCTTCTTTTATTTACTTACAAGCACACTTTCCAGATGAATGAGGTGTTTATCCAAGGGTGTTCCTTTTCATGGGTAATAAGCTCTCGCTCGCATCGTTATTATGTTCCCCTATATCTCACAAGGAGAGAGCTGCTCCAATTAGGAACAGCCCTCTCCGAGAAATTAGTACAGGTAACGCTTCAAGCCTTCAAGGACCAGCAAGCAACCTCCCACCAAAACCACCAGAGCCATGATAAAGGAAATCGGCGTTCCACCAAACAAAGCAGTAAGCTCAAAGATCGCCCCAGCGAAAGCACTGGCCGCATTCAAACTAATGGTGACGAAAACCAAGGTGGAGATGAATGACTCAAACATTTAGGGTTCCTTCCCTAGTGGGGTCTTGCTGATGTATCAAGTCCAACCCCTAACTTCGGGAAAAGCAGCCTACCGAGAAACCCTTTACCCGGGGAATCGCGCCGGCCCTTCCCGGGAGCGGTGCCGGCCGAGGAGACATCGTTGCCGAACATACTGGAGGAATGAAACACCTCAATCTGAAGAATATCTCATGTCCTTTACCGGGATGATTACATACCGGAGCATCTATCAGGTAAGTATGTATAGCCGGGGCATTCACTTCTCCGCACCCAAAGCACGCCCATGCCACCAGTGAATTTTAGAACCCTGCTGGCATATGAAACACAAAGGTTTTTCTCGTCCCCATGAGACTAAAAAGGCCACCCCTTTCGGGATGGCCTAACGTGGATTATCCTTTACCCTATGCTTCCATCATAAACTGGACCAGCAGAGTTGAAACGGTGGCTTCATCCACAACAAACATTACTCCATCAACCCGACCGCACTCACAAGAAACAGAAGCCCGAACACCCTTGTGATTTTCATGTGCTCCGTAACCGCTCTCGGTCCATTCAAAACCTTCCACGAGGTCGGTGATGGTCTTGACCTTGCAGGAAATCATATGCTTTTCGGATTCCCCATCCCAAGCGCCAAGTTCGTTGGTCATCCATGTAACCAACCCATTATGGGCTGAACCCTGAGTGGCAATAACGCTTCCGATACCCTTACGCATCTGAGCCTTCAAGTCTGACATCATTTTATCTCTACCTTAAAAATAGTTGGCTGTACTTATTTTGAAGGTTACCATACAAAATAAAACCTGTCAAGAGATAGCTCTTCACCTCAATATTGTGTCCCTCTTAGGAGGCGTAAAGAAAAGGGCCTCCGAAGAGACCCCCACCTTACTTAGAAAAAGGGAACCGATAATGCCTCGGGCGGAGATGATACAGCCATACTGACCAGCAGACCCCAGCAATAAAGGCAAGAACCCCAACAGGTCCAAACAGGTCACCAGTAAAACCCAGCACCACTAGAAGAGCCAGCGGCAGAACAAAAGCATTGATCAAATATCCAGTGTATTCCAGCCGGTAACGAGTAGCGTCCATGATAGTTTCCTTCGTCGTAGTTGGACTAATAGCACCATCATACATACCTAACCGTCAGAACGCAACTCCACAACAGTAGAAATCCTCGTCTAAAAATTTTGCGGGCCAACGCCGCCGGCAATTGACACCATCCACAATCACCTATACACTTAAACCATACCGAACACCCCACCGCTGGGGCGCCGAGAGGAAACACCATGGCAAAGAAGAACCAGACCATCCCCTTCACCCTTGAAGGTGCCGCCGCCTACCTGAGCGTCCAGTTCATGAAAACCAAGGATGCTAAGAAGCACTACCCGAACGCCACCGTCCGAGATATCATGACGAAGCACTTTGATGTTATCAACGCAATCCGTCTGAACCCCAGCATCGTTCCCACCGCCCCGCACATCGTAGAGGGGGAACTCGTCGGAGAACTCTACCTCATCAGTGCCAACAAGAAGACTCTCCGCACTCAGGTGGAAACCATCTGGGATTACGAGTGGGAGGGAACCGTCGCCCTCACTCCCATCCAGTTCGGCTAGTAACCGCACAGAGGCCACCTTCTATTACAGAGGGTGGCCTCTGTGTTTTTGGTTATCCAATCATCACATAATCATGTCCCCCTATAGTTGCCGAAGCACTCACATAACAACCATATAAATACCTGCCGGCTTCAACCCCAAAAAGAAAATCAACAATCCTCCCACGAAGAGTTGACATCATCTCAGCAATAGAGTTATGATAGTTATGTACTCGCCACCACAACAAAGGAATGAAAATGGCAACCGAACTTGAAAACGCAAGCGTTGAAGAACTTCAGGCCGCACTGGATGCCGCTAAGGCCAAGAAGGCTGAACAGGAGCGCATCGCCCGCGAAGAGCGTCGGGCACGGGAGCGGGCAGAGTTTGAAACCCGAGTGGATGCTTACCGCGAAGACAACGCCGATGAATTCGTTGGTGACCACCGCGAATGGCTTGGCCTGAACGCAGGATACAGCGGCGGTCTGGAACTGACCATCCATGAGGGCACTACCCCGCAGTCGGGTATCACGCTCTCCGCAGATTCCGTTCAAAAGCTGAAGGCTATCCTCAACGAAATCGCATAACGTTAAAGAGAGAAGGCCCGCACTGATAACAGTGCGGGCCTTCTCTCTTTAACGTATCAACCTTCCATCAGTTCCGTGTCCCCAGCGACCCCCACCACCCCAACCCGCTCTTTTCTCAAAGGAAACAGCAGAGCACACTAGCCCGTGTATCAGTAAAGAACAAGGAACACCACTATCTCCAAGGTAACCAATGCGAACACGGTATCCTCTCAGAAGTCACAGGAGAAAGCACGCCGCCCTTAGTCAAGGAAGTGCCCTACCCTATGAAGTACCTGCCATGAGAATATGAAGGGGGCCAGCAGGAACGCCACTGTCTAACCTACCCCAGATACCAGACCCCAGCGATCTCACCCCACGAGCACGATCAGAAAAGAACTTCATTACCCGGGCAACCCCGGGCACATCTTGAAACTGGTCGGCAGAGCAGGCGAAGAAGGGGAACTGAAGAATAACTCATGTCCTTTACCGACGACCCCTCTGGTAGCCGGGAGAAATGAGCCGGCTACAGAACCCCCTACCGGGTATCACCCCGGAAACCGGCGATGCTAAACTCGCACCTTCCAGATGAATGAGATTCGCCCCGGGGCCAGTAGGTGCGTCATTTACAGTAAGACGAAGAATCCCCTAAGACATACGGAGAGTGAAAACCAGCCCTACGGAGTTTATACAGTAATGTTTTTCTCGTCCCTAGGCGGAGCCAACCTAGTTCTTCCCGGGAAAGTCATCTTATAAGAGTGGTAAAGGAGAACACCGGCGAGTAACGCAATCGCCGCAGCTTTCAAGAAACTGGCCATAAGGAAAATCTGGAACAGGCAATATGCGGCTGTTCCCAGCATGGTAACCATCAGCAGTAGAATCACTATCTTCAACACTGCGGACATTGCCAGTTTCGCAGTGTGCCCAACCCTGCCATCATCAACCGAATGCTTCATTACCATCTCCTTAACAAACCGGATAGTCTTCTATCCAGAATTATACCCCCATCCCTAAACCCATCATCCAAACCCTCGTCGGACAACCATCATCTGCATCATCAAAAAAACTCATAAGGGAAAGTTGACACGTCCTGCAAAGTGGTATAAAGTAAATATCAACAGGGAGGCAAAAGAACTTCCCACTAAGATTCAAAGGAAACACACGATGAGCGCTCAGCAGGATAACCTCATGGAAGAACTCGCCAACCGGGACTTCACCCCCACCGAAGAAGACTACGAAGCCGTAGTCTATGAGAAGATCACCAGCGAAGGCATGGAAAGCGTCACCATCTTCCTACAGAAGAACATCGCCCTCCACGAGCGGTTCAACAAGAGCCACATGCTTATTTCCGCTTTCCGCTATGATACCGAGAGCAAGATTGAAATGACTGAACTCATCAACCTCACCCGCTAACACCAAACACTGAAAGGTCCAACCCGAGAAATTAGGGTTGGACCTTTCAGTGTATTCTCCCATCTTCCAGATGAATGAGGGAGGATACAACCATACCCACGCCCCCTGCCCTCAGAACAAACCCCCTCTAGCTATTCAACGTTTCCTCGAGGAATTACCGCTATCTAGGAAAAGCTCGACAACGACTCTTAACACTACCATCAAAGCGAACAGCCCAGTAGAGGGAATATCCTTAGCTAGCCACTAAAACAGCAGGTTAGACAAAAGCAGGGCCTCACCGTTTCCAGCGAGACCCTGCGAAATATCTTAGGCTACCCAAACAGCAGGGAACCAACCCACATGATACCCGTGATAGCAGTCGCACCGACAACGCTAAGCACTACCATGATTGCTGAGGCTTCCCAGAATTTCATTGTGTTTCCTTTGCTTGGAGGTTCCTTATAGTTCAAGCATAACCCATATCCCCACAGAACACAACCACCGCATACCAAAAGCATCAAAGCCAGAACTGCCGGCCCGGGCACTCAAGAATATCTAATGTCCTTCCCCAGAACATCCCCCCCTGCCAACACATCAGCCGCGAATCGGGTTTCTCCTCACGGCTACCTGATGGCCCCTACATCATAGACATACAGGGAATTTAGCATGAGGAAAAATGACTAATATCTGAGGAAGGTACATCCTCCTGAGAGAAACCAAACCCAGCACAACCGTGTCCCCTTCATTCACCCCACAAAAAAGCCACCCCCCAGTGGAGGTGGCTTAGTCGCTCACATTATGATTAGCGGACCCGCTCCGCAACCTTGGGATAAACCCAGCATCCCACGGCAACAATACCGAGTGCCAGCACCACAGTCAGGACACTCTCTCCGAACACCACTGCCAGCAGGGCAATCAGAGCCACAGTGACAGCAACGGAAACCAGCAGAGCAACAAACTCAGAGCGGCTATCAAACATGTTCTTGAACATTTAGGGTTCCTCCCCTAGTAGGTAACTTCCTTATGTACTAAGCCTAACTCATTCCCCATCAAACCGCAACCCTGCCGTCTGAAAATTTTGAAACCCCGCCGGCACAACATCTGTGTGTCCCCACCTCCAAGAGTATCCCCTCACAGGTATTCACCATTCCACCGAACAGTAGGAACAACGTGGAACACAACACAAAGCCAGAGCCGACCATTATCCCCTCAAGCATAAAATTACCGCCGGCTTGCTCGTCTAAAAATTTTTCTCCACACGGTTTGACATGCTCAGTAGAGTAAGGGTATGATTTAGTTATTGGGAAAAGCCCACTAACGAGGAGAAAAATGATGGTCAAAGCATACCCCAGCGAAGCACGCACCGATGTGACCGAATGGCTGAATAAGAATGCTTCCCACCTGCAGGCACGGATGCCCTTCACTGAGGAAACCGTCTCCCGTGTAGGTGACGCAGTAGAAGCCGCCGCTGCTGACAACAACTGGAACCGTACCTTCCCCGACTCCGATGAATACCTTGATGTCAAGGATCTCACCGATGACCTCACCGCACACTGGAACATCACCGAATTCCTCCCCAGCTTCGTCGCCGCCGTAGCCGCTCAGCTTGGTTACCGTCACGGCGAATAACACCTAGGAGAATCCCCCTAGCCGACACGGACTAGGGGGATTCTCTTTATCTGCGAATAACACAACTGTGTCCCCTACCCCATCCTGCAGAAAAAGCCACGCACTCCGATACCCAGAAACTACTTGACACATCACCCTAATGCGGTTAGTATGAAAATTAACAAAGGAAAACGACTATCCCACGGGATACCGAAAGGAACACCTATCATGTTTAAGAAGTCTCGGATTCTTACCTTCACTTCCCGTGAGGAACTCGCCACCTATCTCGCCACCGAAATGAAGCGTAACCGTCTCGTTTCCCAGCGATACCAGAAGCCCACCGTGGAAGCAATTCAGTACACCCACTTTGATATTCGCAACGCAATCCGCCTTACCCCCGAAGTTTTCCCCAGTGCCCCGCACATTGTCGACGGCGAACTCATTGGAGAGATTTACACCCTTGACACCAAGAACCTCAAGGCCGCACTCTCAACCGTCTGGGATTATGAGTGGGAGGGCACCATCTCCCTCGCCACCGCTCCCCACTACTAAACCCCACCTGCCTGAGACTCGCTCTCATATGGCTATCTAACTTGCGAAGGCCCTCTCCCTCTCAACAGGGAAGGGCCTTCGCGTTATGTAGAGGTTGCTATAAAGCAGAAAGTTACAGTGGTGGGGGATATCCAAGCAGAATCATTGGAGCGTCAACCATTCCCCTACAAACAAAGGGACAACCCCAACAGGAGTGACTCCTTCACTACATGGAAAGAACCTACTTCATCATATAGCGGACCATCTCGCCGCATCGCTTAGGGATATGACACAACTCAGAGGGATGAGTGAAAGCAGCCACCACTACAGAGAATGCTGTTACTCCCGCAGGAATGGCCCTTCCCTTTTGTGTATCTTCCGCATGAACAGACTCATTGAATTTCCTCTATCTTGATTAGTATTGAAAGTCCTACCAGCCTCACTCATCCCAACCGGAAACTACAACTCGAGTCATGCCGGCATTTAGGTCAAGCACTCATGCCGACAAGAAAACGAGCACTCCCGGGCAACCCAACATCACACCAGCACCCAGCTGAAGAATATCTCATGTCCTATCCCGGCGACCCTCCACTTATTCAGCCGGATCAACTGCAGCGAGCCGGACCAGTTCAGCACCCAAAGCCTCCGCCTCCGCCCGGGTCAAATTCTTCACCCCAAGGAAAACTCTTCAATACCTTACACCATTGTGTCCCCCAGTCACCTCACAAAAGAAGGAGCCACCCCCGAAGGAGTGACCCCACCCTAAGACCTACAGCTTGCGGGCCACCACCCGAGCAACGACCCGAGAGGCAAGCACCATCCACACGGTCACAACCGCACCAGCGAATATCAGTCCGAAGAAACCGTCACCCACCTGAGCGTGGAGGGCACCCACCAGAATAAACCATCCAGCGATGAACAGGATATTCCGAACAACAAACCGAACAGCCGAGCCAAGTGAAACGTTCATAACAGGGTTCCTCCCCTACTAGATGACTTCCTTATGTACTCATCCTAACCCACTCCGCCCCAAAAGCACAATCCCCTAATACAAGAAAATCTCCCGCCGGCACCCACACAACCGCGTCCCCCATTACTCCAGCACTTGACACCACCCCCATATCAGCATATGATGAGTATGATAACCACTATGTAATATACAACCCTGCCCAACACCTACAGCATAAGGAAAACACATGACCGTCCAAAACCTCCCCGCAGGAACTACCACCATCTTCGGTGCCCGGAATATGGGTGGAGATGAAAACTATGGAGTATATCCCGGCAAGCTAACCGACGAGGAAATCTTCGCCCTAGAACCCGATTACTGGCCCGCCTACGATGACGGGTTCATTGACTACGACCTCTACATGAACGCCACCGTAGAACTCACCGCCGGCGACTACACCGCGTCCTTCACCTCCAGCGAAGCAGGCGACCACTTCCACGACCTCATTGAAGGCCATGTCACCGACGAACGCATCCTCCGAGCTTACGCCATGGTAGGCTCGGAAGACTGGTGGGAATACGACCAGAAGATCACCGACCCTAACCTCGGCGTGGATGATTACGATTACGGCCCCAACATCAAAGAAACAATCCTCATCACCGTCCGCTAAACCCACAGAAGAAACCACACTAAGGAAGGCCCACACTGATAACAGTGTGGGCCTTCCTCTTAAAGAATCGCCTACCAACATCACCTCACTCAACCACACCCTTATGAGGTGAAAGGCTATGAGTTTTTCTCGTCCCCATCATACGGTTTCCTCACCATGATTGCTTTATGGCAATGATACGCAATGATCCCAGAAACCAATCCAATAACACCAGCGGCTAAGAATTACCTAAGAATCTTCGCCCATAAGCATATAGCTTATATTGGGGGTGATATAAGCTATATGCTTATAATCCTCTCCCACTCATTTAGCCAGTGTCCCCATACCAACACAAAGAAAAAGCCACCCCCTTCGGAGTGGCCTAATCCTGCTACCGCCTAAACCTCAGTGCGAACAATGAAAGCCACCGTCGCCCACGAGTACAGAGCACCAATAACAAAAGCAACAGGAAGGAACCAAGCAGAGGAACCAAACACCTCATTAGCTCCCACCAGCGACATACCAAACGCCAGCATAGCAATCATCGCAACAGCCAGAGCACGGAAACTCTTCTTAGCCTCAGCGTCAATCTTCGGAAACATGGTGGGTTCCTCCCAGTAGGTGACTTCCTAATGTAATCATCCTAACCCATCCCATGAAAAAGCACAACCCCCAATCCAAGGGAAAACATTACCCGCCGGTACAACACAATCGTGTCCCCTTACATCCTGACAAAGAAAAAGGCCACCCCGTCAGGAATGGCCCCTCCCCTGCTTGAAACGACGGCGAACCGAACGGACTCCCCGCATCAACACCACACCAGCAACCACCAAAAGGATAACCCCGAGCACACCCAGAGCAGAGAACAGGTTCTGCAGAACCGCCCCCACAAAAACAACCACCAACAGAAACTTAACAACCGTGACGGGAAACGACTTCTTAGAACGGCTCAACGGGGTTCCTCCCAATAGGTGACTTCCTTATACTCATCCTAACCCCCAACCCCCACAAAAGTACAACCCAGTCCCTACACAGGAAAAACCCCGCCGGCACCCCACCAAAAACCTCACCACACTACTTGTATTATCCCCACCCCCGTGTATCATAGAAATACAGAACAGAAGGAAAAACCTTCCCCAACGAAAGGCAAGAACATGAGCACCATTGAAACCACCCTCGTCATCGCAACCTTGGTAGCCACGGGAATTGTCGGAATCTCTATCATCGCCTTCTTCGCCATCTTCGCCCACAAAGCACTCTCCGAATAACCAACCCCTTCAAAGCCCCGCTCCCCAGAACACGGAGAACGGGGCTTTCCTTATATCCCCACCATACGCAAAACAACCACATGGATGAGTATACCCCTATACAGGAGAGAACCCCCCAATCCTCAAACCGACAACCACCAACACAACCGTGTCCCCTTATCTAACCCAAAGAAAAATACCCCCGAAGGAGTGACCCTCTCCCAACTACTTGCGGGTTAGTATCTCCACCACCAACCACAGAGGAATGAGGTTACTCTACACAGGAGAGAAGCAACCAATGAGTACAAAGATAACTACCCGAGCACCAGCACAACCCCCGAGGTGGAAACAGGAAAGAACAAAGTAAAAGAGAACCAGCAGGAAAGAACAACGAAGAGCATTCCCCCATACAGGGAAGAACCCACTCACACCTTCCAGATGAATGAGGTACCCCTGTATAGGAGAGAACCCCAACCCCAGCACACAAAGAGAACAGCCGGCTAACCCCATACAGGGAAACAAAAGCCAAGAGAGAAAACCATATAGAGGTAACCCCCATACATAAGAGAACAAAACAAACACGGTAACCATCACACCCTCACCTTCCAGATGAATGAGGTACCCCCTATACAGGAAGAAGAACAACCAACATACGGGCTGACACCCAAGGGAGTAAGCAAAGAGAGAAACACACGAGTAGGTGAAAGAGAAACAAACCCCCTATACAGGAGAGCATGAATACTTCAACCAACTCACCCTCCGGATGAATGAGGTAACCCCTATACAGAAGAACAACACCTAACCACCCAAAACACTTCTGTGTCCCCCAAGGAAAACCACGAAGAATCCACTCATCATTTCGCTCCGCAAAATAATTCCCAGAATTCTTCACTCCCCCTTTAACCCCCACCAATATCCTCCCAACAAAAACCAAACCCCACCAACACCCCAAACCAAACAACCCAGCAAACAAAGAAAACAATGACCGCACCGCAGGTCACAGCCCACCCGGCGACTGAGGCAAAGGCACCCCGCCACCTGAGGGGAAAGGCCAACCGCCAACTGAGGTTACCGGCACTGCCAGCCACTACCGGCGACTGAGGTAGCCGCACTGGCGAACGAACCCACCGGGGAGAGAGCCAGTGCGGAACAAAAGCACCCAAGTAAATAACCTCCACCTATACAGTGGTTACTGTATAGGTGGCTCCCTCCGGTCGCGGTGCTCGTACCTCGCGGGGTTCGGCTTCGCCTCACGGTTCGTGTGCCCTCCCCTCCCCTCGCAGACCTCGGGTGCCGGGTGACGGGCACACTCACAGGGGTGGTGCTGTACGCACTGTACCCACCTGTTACCGGTGATAACAGGCTCAGGCTCACGCCTTCGCTGGTTCGCTGGCGCTCACCCCCGTGTATGGGTGGGAACCATACACGGGGGTGATAACACTGTACCCACTGTACGCACCGCTCACAACCCGCCCCACTACAGGGGAACCCCCACTACACGAATGGTACAACCACAACCCAACCCCCACCGTGAGGCGAAGCCGAACCCCGCGACCGAAGGGAGCCACACACGGGAGGGAGCACGGCACGGGGGTGACACTGTACACAGTGATGACAGGTGAGGAACGAACCGACACACTGGTACAGGAACCCCCGTGCCACTCCCCTGAGGAACGAAGGGGAGAACCAGTGAGGAACGAACTGGTTCTGCTCCCTCCCGTGTGTGAAGGTAACCACACATGTTCCCTCCCCCGTTCTACTGAGATAGCACGCTGGGCGGGGGTGAGCTATGTTCTACCCCCTATACAGATGTTATCTATGGTAACTGGTGTTGGCATATGTACTGTACGCCTATACAGTGTTACTACTCTTATACGGGAGGTTCTATACAGGTTCTCTGTATAGGGTGAGATTTGCTGTGTGGGCTTCTGGGAGGCTTATGGCTTCTATGAAAGTCGGTGGAACATGGTGGTTCTTCTAATCGCTTACGGGACGATTTTCTACAACTGTGGATAAGTCTAATATTTTCTGAGGTTAGTGTGGATAACCTTGGGGGTGTTGTGGATAAGTATTCGCTTAGCGGATTGTTTCTGTGGATAACTATGTTACTGTAAGCAGTAACGCAGTAATTACTTAGTTCAGCATGTAAAAACGGTGATCCCGGACCTATAAACTATATATAGAGGGGGAGTTGTTCCGTGGGTGTTTATTACTGTTTCCGCGTGTTATAAGGGGTTCGGGCGTTTTTCGTGTGCGAAGTGATCGCAGTTTTAAAATACGCGATATCCGACGATGTGCCCCTACGATCTGTACGGACGTTAGTGTTCTACACCGCCACCGACGCTTCGCACCCACGACTTACCGATAGGAATACTGTAAGATCCTTGAATTCTAGGGGTTTTTGCTGTTATGGAACGCAGTAAAAGTCCGTTACCTTGTTTTCAGGTTCCCCCGAGATCGGACATTTGTTGGGGTGGTTGGAGCTTATTCACATGATGTGGATAAGGGAAACGCGGTTATTTGGTTATCCACACCCCTGCTAATCAGTCTCTTATCCCCAGTGTGGATAACTTTGGGGGTGGTTCTCAGTGGAAACACTGTGAGCAATTAAGATAACTTTATAATGTAAGCGGCATGAGTGGTTTCCCTGTATAGGGGATAAACCTTATTAGTGTTTCTCACTGTATAGGGAACTACCACACCTCTGTGGATAAAGGTGCTTCCTTCTGTATAGGGGGATAACCTCCATGGATTCCCTGTATAGGTTATCTTATTACCTCTGTGGATAAAAGTTCTCTTGTGAATAAGGTTGAGGGTGTCGCTTACTGAGGGTTTCATTAGTCGTAGTTTGTTATTACCCCTATACAGGGGAGGAAAGGTTGTTATGAGTGATATCAATAAGCCGAAGGGTATGCGTATCCCCCGCCGGCAACCGGTGGAGGATTCTACCCCTGCTGAGGATACCCGTCGCAGCAGGATTCATTTGGGTGGGAATGGCCCTACCCGCCCGGGGGTGAAGGCTCCTCCTACTTCATCTCTTCGCCGTAAGTCGGTACAGGATGCTACTGAGGGTTCATCTCTTCAGCGTGGTTCCCTGTATGCGGGTGAAGTCATTGAGGAGCATGGTGTTTCCCCTCTTGCGGTGGTGGAGGAATGGACTGATGATGAGAGTACGGATACGACTCTTGGTTTAGGTGCTGAGGGTAGCCGTGATGATGAGGAGGGTTTGAACCAGAAGACGGGTGCTGTCAGCAAGAAGCGTGTTCGGCGTTTCACGTTGAATGAACGTGATGTGGCTATTATCCGTTTGCTGGGGCGTTTCCGTTTCGGGTACCGCACTCAGGTGGAGCGGTACTGTGACCGTAAGGATTTGTCACGGCGTATGACACAGTTGGCGAATGCTGGTTTCCTGCGTAATGAGATGGTGACGCAGACTCAGGCTCTTTGGACTCCTACGCAGGCTGGTTTGGATGTTGCGGGGTTAGATGTTCCCCCTTTGACTCACGGTAAGATTACTCCGACTACCATTGGTCACACTGTTGGTTTGCTGAACCTTGGTATTGATTTGGAGCAGGGGAAGAAGGATAACAATATCTTGAAGGATCCCCGGTGGCCGTATGAGTACCGTAGGGAAATGAACCCTGATGGTAGTTACCGCCTTGAGATTGGTGAAACGATTGTCACGGAGCGTATGATTGTTCAATCCTATAACCGCGCGAAGGCTCTATACAGTGAACATGAGATGAAGCAGCAGTTGGAGGAGGCCTTGAACTGGAAGCCGAAACCGGGCGCTACCACACTTCAAGCGTTTGGACCGGAAACCAAGGAAGGTAATGAATGGATGTTCGTTATCTTCTCCCCTTCTAAAACTCACACCCCTGACATGGTGTTGGTTCGTCCCCGTAACGCTGATGGTTCTTGTACCCATATTGCGATTGAGTTGGAGCTTACCCCGAAGAGTATCCCAGAGTGGCGGCGTATCCTGACTTCCTTTAAGGGTTCTCGTATGTATATGACCACAGCGTACTTCACACATAAGCGTACTATTGCTAATAGTCTGACAGCTTTGAATAAGCAGCATATTGGTATGGACCCTTCACGGGAGTTCGTGGTATTGAAGTATATCCCGGCGAACAGGAATTTACCTTTCTGGGGATAACCTTAGGATGAACGGCTGGTAACAACTGAGTTCAATGATATCTGTAGCTACGAGGAGGGGGCCTTACTCAGGTAAGGCCCCCTCCTTTATGCGTACTATTTTAGATGACTGACGGAATTAGGGTACATCTTCTGGTAACCATGTCAGCGATTGTAGGTAGTTCTCCTTGATATGATTAGTGGTAGGGAATTGGTGCTGGGGCTTTTCTTAGAGACCGTATTGGACCTATGAAAGGAAACACCATGAAGAATGCTACCAAAATTTTGACTACATTAATGTTCACTGGGGCACTTGCTCTGACAGGATTGATGCCGGCTAACGCCACAATACAAATTGCACCTGAAGATCATGAATCCTCGGGTACGCCATGGTTACAACCGGATTATGCGGGTACCCCTACTATGGAAGATTTACAGGTGGCATCCGAACAATATCAGGCTAGGGATGGTTTCTTACTCTCAGGCGCTACGGGGATGAACACTTATGAGGTGTTGAATTTGGAGGTTCCAGCGGAAGGTGTGGCCGCTGACCTGTCAAATGGTACTTGCCCGGGGCCTATCCGTTACACTGACACCACGATTCCTAATCAGGAGTTTATCGCTGAGCTTGGTGAGTGTGGTGGTTGGGAGCGTTACGGTTGGTTGCAGGAAGGAAATGTGGTCCGCCTCAGCGGTAAGGTAGAAGGAAACTATATGGTCGCTGATGTGCTAGCACTGGGTGACCCGAATAATTCTAAGCTTCATTTCACTGACGTTCCTGACGCGGTACTGATGGTTAACAACGCTTATGAGAAGAATGAACTGTACTTATTCGGGCTGATTGATTACACGAAGCGTGTTGATAACGTTCCTATTCCTTAGAAGGATGGAGTACATTGTATAAAGTGATAACAAATCGTGTCCCTCCTTAGTGGAACAGGAAAACGCATACAATTTCATTGAGACTGATCGAAAGGTGCGGGGCGGCTGATAACTGCTCCGCACCTGTTTTACTATTTACCTAAGTTAAGCAAGTATTTGAACAAGTATTAAACGTAGTAATTTTATCCATTATTCACGTATATTTTCTTTTCGGTTTAGGCTTTATTTACCACTATTACCTGCTACTATTGTTCTTACATTTAGAAATGGTGCTGGGGCATTTCCTCTCCGAATTAATCGAAAGGGAAACACCATGAAGAAAACGATAATGATGATTACGCTGTTTTTTACCTTGATGTTCGCAGTGACGGGTTTTGCTGCGCCGGCCAATGCTGATGACCGAACCCCCGATGAAGATGGTTGGTTGGGTGTGCCTTATGCTTATCCCAGCACTCCGCCGGCTCCTGAGAATAATTTGAGTCAGGAAGATTTATGGGTGGCTGCCGCACAGTATACTGCACGAGATAGTTTCTCCGCTGTACATGCTTTGGGTGCTGGTGATTACACTGTGCTAAACATGGATGTACCCGCTGAGGGTGTTGCTTCTGATCTTTCAAATGGTACTTGCCCGGGGCCTATTCGTTACACGGATACTACGGTTCCTAATCAGGAGTTTATCGCTGAGCTAGGTGAGTGCGGTGGTTGGGAGCGTTACGGTTGGTTACAGGAAGGGAATGTGGTTCGCCTCAGCGGTAAGGTAGAAGGAAACTACATGGTTCATGATGTGATGGCGTTGGGTGATCCCAACAATGCGAAGTCTTCTTTCACTGACGTTCCCGATGTAGTGATGATGGTGAACAACGCTAATGAGAAGAATGAATTGTACTTGTTTGGGTTGATTGATTACACTCAGCGTGTGGATAACGTTCCTCTTGCCTAAGGGAACAAATGGTGGATCCTAATATGCGCTGGACGTTGAGCCAAAGAATTATTGTGCGGGGGATACCTCCGTAGCACATGTGATACCACTTTGGGGGAAGGGGTATCACATAGATTCCAAATTTTTCCGGAAAGGGCACCGGCGAGATTTGGAACGGGAAGAGGGGAGGAACTTACAAGTTCCTCCCCTCTTCTACGTATTGGTTAATCTAGTGCGGTGAGAGGTCCAAAGAGGTTCTCCCAGAATTCCAGACCCTTATCATCCACAGCGGTGCCGCGTTTGACCAACATAAGGTAACGTTTTTCGGGGGCACTGGTTATGTTCATGGGGCTGAATTCCCATGGGGTGTTTGCCCGTAAATACTCCGAGGTTTTCCCAATGAAGTCAGAGGGTTCCAAAGCGGTTTCATAAAGGTGTGCGGGTTCAGGTTCAAATCCGTCAATTTCATTACCGAGAGGTTCGCGGGTGAGATAAAATTTTGTACTCATTGTTTTCCTTTAGTCGGTTAGTTCGCCCATAAAAATGTCATTCCAGAATCCTATTCCTAGTGGTGCTAGGGGAGATCCTGCTTCTACCAAAATGGTGATTTCAGGGTTTCCACTGAAGGGTGCAACGAAGGTCTGGAACTTGTTACCACTGATTTCAGCCATCGCGGAAAGCATGTTTAGCACCTTGTAGGGGTCACGGTGTAGAACATAATTGTGGGAGAACGGGTTGTTGTTTTTGAGATAATTGGAATCAGTTACCTCTGTGGGTAGAATGTTGATACACAGCTTAGTTACCGCTGGGTGTTCCTTATCAACTTTCTTAATGGGTGCTCCTAGCAGGTCTTCAAAGTAGGAGAGGTTATTACCTGCTGGTGAGTATTCGTTGGTGACGATGAGGGGCAGACCTTCATTTTTCATTATGAAGTAATCCCACGGCTGAGCCTTCCCATTCACCGGTAGTTTCGCGGCAAATTCTTCGCGGGAGATATCCACCTCGTACTGGATATTATTATCTGCCCGACCTGTTACCGCAAAATAGAACTTGACGCTCATACCTGACTCCTCCATGTTTTCTAATGTATTGGTTTCATTGTATCACCTAAGAATGGTTTAATCAACTCTATTATGCTATGCTTAGCTCATGGAAAAGAAACTTGTACTTGAACACAACAGCGAGGTCATTGAGATCACTCACGTTACATCTGATACTCATATTGGGCATCGTAACATCGCTAAATACACGGGGCGACCCTATGTGAATGATGAGAACACCTACCATATGGATAATGACCTTATCAACAAATGGAATCAGGTTGTACCCGTTGATGGCACAGTGCTTCATCTGGGTGACGCTGCTTTGGGGCAGATTGCGGAGAGCGTGAAGTGGTACGGTAAGGCTCATGGGCGTAAGCTCCTCGTGCCGGGAAACCATGATTACATTTCCAGTATTATGTCAGCGAATAGGCGTGAAACCTACGCTCCTGTATATGCTGAGTTTTTCACGGTGCTCCCTGAACTGGTTACTCTTACTGCTGTTCGTGGAGAGGAACAAATTGTTATCCGTGCTTCCCATTACCCCACAGAGGCGGATCACCGTGAGCGTAATAAACTCACTGAACTTCGCCCACCGAAGGATGGCATGAAACTGATTCATGGTCACACCCATTACAAGCAGTGGAATAACCCTGATTACCCGCTTGAATTTCATGTTGGTGTGGATGCTCATGATCTAACCCCCGTGACTGCGGAGCGGATTGTTGATTGGGTGTTCGCGGAATAAGAGCCACTCACATATGTGAAGCTGGTAAATAGGCTCGTGGAATTTGATATCTTTCATGTTTCCTTTTGGGAAATATCAAAGGTGTAAAAATGTAGGGGGAGGTTCATTAGGAACCTCCCCCTTGGCAAATATAAAAGATATAAAAGATATAAAAAGGTATAAAGGAGAGGAGCTTATCATTATGGACTCCCCTGCCCTCACATCTTATAGAGCAAATATGCTTTTTGGTAGCGGGTAATACCTTGGGAACTGGTAAATACCTCAGAACCGGGTTTTGCCCATCCTTGCTCAAATCTTTGATAGTCATTATCCTCAGTACTGATGATGCTCCCCATGGGTAGTTCAAGTAGTTGCCGGAAATCGGTATAAGCGTTATGCTCTGAATGCTTGATGAACTCAAGGATACGATACTTGTAAGAGGCTATGACTCCTGTTTCACCATAAGTTGTAGTCGGATAAGTGGGGATGAAAAAGTGACCTTTGCGGAGTACTTGGTGGTTTCCTTCTAACTGGTGTATCCCTTCCTTGCCAAAGAATTCCCATCCATCTTCTTTACGGGCATAACCATCAACGGTGGAAACAACACTTCCCAAGGGTAAGGTGTCGTGTTCGTATTGGGTGGTAATGTAATAGGGTTCTTGCGTAATAGAACTTAGGATATTTTGGTAATGCTGGTGATCAGGGTCGGTGCGCACATCAACACTCATTGCTAGCCTTTACGCACAATTGTGTAAGGGGCACTGAAGCCCGATGCTCCTTCTACGATAGGCTGGGTCTCACCTACAGTGAATATACCATTTTTCGTGACAACTAGTACGTTACCTTCCGCTGAGGTGAGGATACTGTTGGGGTTCAGGGAGGAAATTTCAGCGAGGGTTTCGTACTGCTGAGGGTTCTCATATTCAGTGAGTTTGCGTTCAGCGATTTCCCTTTTTACTTCCGCCTGCTCCTTCAATTCGGCGGGGGTGAATTTATCACTCTTCTGGAAGATGAGGTGGTAACGCTGACGGGTTTCAGGGTTTTGGAAACGGTATTCCAAGTAGTTGTCAGCACCGATGTCATTGAATGCTGATTCTACGATGGGGATAAAGTACTTGGCGATATCTTCCGGCCCGGTGAAACTGATGAGGTCAGGGCTGAGTTCGGTATAGGAAATCTTACCCGTTGCGGGTTCCGCTTCGTGAAGTTCAAGGTTATCCATTGCTTCATTGATTTCGGCTTTTTCACGGAATCGGTCGCTGTCAGGTATGCTCATGTTGATACTACCAGCACCTCCCTCCCACATTGCATGAGGGTACAGTTTCCCCACTGCTAACATAAGGTTATTCGCTACATCAATAGGTAGCGGGAGTTTAATGCTTAGTTTCGTGGTCAAGATATTTCCCATCGTTTGATGACTATTTTACCTATATCATACCACTCTTTTAGAACAATGCGGATGCTTCCTAAAAGGATGTGTGATAGGGCTTCCAGGTACCCTAGGAGAGGCCCTGTGGGAGGCTCTGGGGAGGTTTTAGGTTCTGATGTACGAGAACTCGCTCATGTGCTTACAGGGGCTTAGAAAGGCTCTCAGGGGATAATTCGTAAACAGATGTAAACAAAATTTTAGACGGTTATACTATTTTGTGTCCCTATAAATATAGTAAAGGAGAGCGGCTCCTGTGATGGGAGCCGCTCTCCTTTACTATTACTTGACTTGATACATTGGTCGCCGGCATTCTTTGCATTGAATTTTCTCAGCAATATTGTTCCGGAGAATGTATTCCTTGGTATCAAGATGAGCGTTTTCGCATTCATACATAATTGTGTAATTAGCAATGCTTCTGCCGGGTTCCCCGAAATGTGTGCGAGGTTTAGCGGTAGTAATTTTAAGGTTATTGGTCAATACGGAGGGCACCGGATTTGTTTTCTTCTGGTTGAATCCTCCGAGTACTGTAATAACCCAACCCATACCTAGTGCTTCTATTTCATCTTCGGGGAGTGAAATAACAACCTTATGGAAGCATGAACCTCGTGATGACATTTCAGCGGTAAAGGCACTGATGATCTGGTTAACCTTATATTTCGTGAGGTGGCTGCTCTTAGAGATTTCCTGCAGAGATACTTCTTCGGTGTAGGGGTTCAAACCGAATTTCTGACGGATAATATCTTCTTGTTTTTCACCTAGCCCCATCATAGTAAATACTTTCTCAAAGAGTTTTGTCATGGTGAGGGTTGCGGAGCGGTCTTCTACTTCTTGGGTGCTGGAGGGGATGAGTTCTCCGCCTAGTGGCGCTGATTTGCGTTCATAGTAGTCATCATCGTTATCAGAGGCTACAATGGAATCCACTTGACCGGTTGCTGAGGCGTAGGAGCGTTCTTCTTCAAGGTTCTTCTGGGTGAGTTTTTTACTAGTCGAGGTGGTATCCTTAACTACTTTACCCATCTTGGAATTCGGCTTCCAGTCACCTGAATTAGCATGGTCGATAATCTCTTCATCAGTCGGTGTTCTACCGAGTTTATTGAATAGATGTGAGCGGATAGCACGAATCTTACGGTGCCGTTCAATAGTTTCATGCGGGATGGAGAAATCATGGTCCAGCGTTTCAACGTGTCGGCGTATATCTGAAAGAATCCACTGACCTAGGTAGTTTGTTGCTGATGATTGGTTACCATTAACATCGTAGGCTTGAATCCCGCGAAGGAAGCCTCCAATACCTTCTTGAATCATGTCATCAAAAGATACTCGTGAGTTCCAACTGAGCCGACGAGTGTATTCCTTGTGGGCAATGGTTTTCACGAGGGGAAGCGCCATAAGAACTAGTGCTTCCTTGGAGGTTTCCCCCGCACGGACACGGCGGAGTAGAGCACCCTTTTCTATCATACTAAGGTTTGGAGTGGTATCAAAAATCTCTTGTGCTACCTGACCATCTTTGACCAGAGGGATGTGGTGAGCAAGATTTTTTAGGCTGAGTGCTTCCTGTTTCTTCATGCGGTTCAACAGGGGCGATACAGTGTTAGACATAGTTGTACCCCTTCCTGTCGACGCTGTAAGAAAATTGATTGGTAGTGTAATTAGCGCTGTACTTGAAACCAGCTGAGATCAACTGGTACGTTACGCGCGGCGAGGAATGACTTAAGCTGCTCTGACGGGCGACCTTTGGGGATTGCCTCGTTAGAGCGGCGGTCATATTCAAAAAGTGTTGTTGTGGCAATTTGACCGCTATCTTTACGTATGATGTCGGACACTTCCTCGATATGTGTGATAACGTGCTTACCTTCGATAAGGCCGGTCTGAATGATAATCTGGACCGTGGAGGAAATGCTTTTGTTAATAGAAATTTCGGACTGTGAATTAGCCGCTCCTGAGGCTAGGTTCGACATCTTAATGAGGGCACCGCGAGGATCTTGAGCGTGGATGGTTGTCATGGAACCATCAGCACCGGAGTTAGCGGCGATTAGGAATTCAGCCATTTCAGCACCACGGGTCTCACCCACAATGATGCGGTCAGGCCGCATACGGTTAGTCTGCTGGACCAACCATTCCAGCGTAATAAGATCATTCTTATCGGCACCGGGTTTCGGCTTGCTGGACACCATGTATACAGCGTCGGGGATAGGGAAGTTAAGCTCTGGGGTATCCTCCACGATGACAACACGGTCATTTTGATCAAAGTAGTGGCTCATTGCTTCAAGCAACGTAGTCTTACCTGAACCTGACAGACCGGAGATAACGGTGGTGACTTTACCCCGGGCGATGGCTTTCAGGAATTCATATTCCTGTGCGCTGAATGACCCGCGAGCCATCAAATCCTCGAGAGTGAACTGGCGCTTAGCCTTCTTGGCGATGGTAACCTTAGCGAACTTCACGGCAGGAGGAGCCATAACGTGCACACGAGCTACAGTGGGAGGGCTGTCAGGGTTGTCAAGGTCTTCAATTTGTAGCTGGCCCTCAATAAGGTGACCGCTGGTAGCAATACGATCCTTGGTATCAGTGTATTCAAGAATAAACTTGTCGATGACATCGTGGTACGTTTTTGCGTCCCCGAAATCAATCTCATCCAAGTGGTAGCGGATACCATTCTTCTTGTAATGCACACTGTTGGGGCCGTTGAGGATAACTTCTGAGGATTCATCGGAAAGAATTTCCCCAATGAGAAGCTCGACGCCCTCCTGAGCACGCGCGCTTAAACCCTTCAGGGTTTCTTCAATGTCGTCTTCTTCCTCTTCAAAAATAGCTGCAGCTTTGGATGGTTCCTCATACTGGTAAGCGGGAGCATACTCGGAATCGTATTCGGTATTATCTTCGGAAACTTCATCTTCAATTAGGAAGGAATTTTCTGGCTCTTCATAAGTTATAACCGGCGGGGCAGGAAGTGGCTTATGTACAGGCAGGGAAGGTGCTGGGGTTGTTGCCAAACCTTTAGTTGGGCGAATGGGGAGGGCCATGTATTATCCTTTTGGTAAAACGGCTGATAAGTCTTGTTACTCTATCGGCTGGGAAAGGATAATACATGGCCCTAAAAAGGGATCGTTACTGGCGGGAAGAACCAATACGAGCCTCTGAAACGATGGTATATTTCATTTCATTTACCCCTAAAATGTGAAGGAAAACCGTAGGGGATTTCTCATTAATAGTGGTTCTAAGCATTTTCACACCATTCACTGTTACAATCTTGGTAGAAATAGTAGGAGTAGTACTGGTAACGGCTGGATAATTCTTTCGCTCTTGATTGTAAAGAGCACGCGTTTGTTTATCTGCTGTAGCTTGGTCAATAACACGTTGAGAGCCGTTATATGATGTTTTCTGGGCACCGGCAACAGTGGCACTGTCCGCTGAGTTCTGTAGCCCTGAGCGGACGTACTGGGCCATTGATGTGTCAATACCTAGACCTACCGCACCGCAGATTACTGGAATCAGGAAAATATACAGTAGAAATGAATTCCCCTCTTCCCGTCGATCTTTAAGGAAAGCCGTGAATTTACGATATATCTTATTCATATTTACCGGTATCCCGTTTCAGAAATAGCGGTTGCTTTTGTGGTGAAAGGCTGTTCCGTAATTTCGCCAAATCCGAGCAGTGAAGCACCGGGAACAATTGACTTGTAGTAGTAAGTAACTTCACAATAAACTTCGGTACCTGCAGTGCGTGTGATGGAAGGGGAGCAGGTGACAGTAGGTTGTTTGGTACAGTGAGACTTGTAACAGTACCCGTCTGCTGCGGACCACAATTTATCTTTCAAGTTTTTAGTTGTGGTCTGCTTTGTGGGGTTCAACCGAACATCGGCGGGACCACCTGCCCCTCCCCACATTGCTACCTGACGGGCACTGTCACGAGTTGTGGAGTCTACGAAAGCCCTTGTGTTCATATACATACCAATATCAAGGGTGGCGAGGATAAGCATAACAGCGAAAGGAATTGTCACAAGCGTGACAATGAGATCGGCGGCACCGGTTTCCTCACGCTTGTTCATAATTCTGCGAATCTTTTCCATAAATAACACTTAAAGCCTTCTATCCTAGGTATTGTTTCTCTTAATTATCTATCGGACTTTTACTAGAACATGCCACCTTGAAGGTTGGATAGTACAGGTGCGATAATGATAAGAATAAGGGACGGGATCATGGTGAAAACAAGTGGAATCATCATGATTGAGGTAAGTCGGGAAATCTTCTTCTCGATGCGTGCCTCATATGCTCCACGAGCACTGGTAGCCTGATTTTCCAAGGTTTCAGAAACATCAGAGCCAAGACGCTGAGCCTGAGAAACAGCCTTAGCGAAACTTTCTACTTCATCAGAGGATGCCCGACCTGCGAACTCCATCAAGGCTTCCTCCATGCTACGACCAGCACCTAGTTCATGGTTGATGGTGATTAGCTCATCGCGCAGAAGGCCCTTAGGTAGAGTTGGTGCCACTTGGGCAAGTGCCGGTTCAAAGTTCTGACCAGAAGCCAAGGTAATAACTAAGAGGTCCAATGCCTCAGGAAGTTGCTTCTGGATTTCCTTACTTCGCTTCTCACGCAGTGAGTTGTGGTAACTGTAAGGAATAGCGAAACCCGCAAGGGGGAAACCAACAAGCCATACGACACCGGGAATAACAGGGATGGGGGACCAAATTGTCATTACCAAACCGAGGAAGAATCCAATGGCGGCAAAGAGTACCTGAATACCCATAAACTCTTCAGCACGGATTTTCCATGGGTTACCTGAACGGATGAGTAACTCGCGGGTTTTATCGTGTTTCTTACTGTTCGCCGCAGCGGCAAGTGGAGTCTGTGGGATAAAGTTGCGAAGCATAGGGCGAACATAACGGCTGAAACCATCATCTCCCGCTGCTTCAATAGTGTGCGGTGCTACATTACCTTTTTTAGGGGCAAGGATAGCGTACATAATCAAGAAGATTGCGAAGCCTACTAAGATCGAGGCCAGACCAACATTAGATTCCATTAGGCGTTCTCCACTCCATCAACCATCTTCTTACTAATAAACAAACCAATTCCGTAGAGGAAGGTCACAATAATCAAACATACAATACCCGTGATAGTAAACCAGAACGGCCTTGTATTATCATTGGTAAAGAACTGGAAAATAAACATCGCGGGGATAACCACTGCGGAAACCCAAATTGTCGGATTTACAGAAGCGATAGCAGAAGCGAGTTTCTGCTGTAGCCGGGTGCGGTTATCAACAATAGTCTGGATAATAGCCAACTGTGGATCGAGGTCAGCACCGGAACTAACAGCAATCTTGATAGCAGACACAAGGAACTGAATATCACGGGAAGGAACACGCTCAGCCAAACGGGTCAAAGCTTCCTCCAAAGGAACGGACACCTGAAGCTCAGCTTTCATAATACGAAGTTCATCACCCAGTGGGGAAGGAAGTTCGTCAGCAACCTGCTCCAAAGCAGACTGTGGGGTCTGGTTTGCCTGCAGGTTAGCCCGGATACCGGAAATCAGCATAGGTAATTGGCGTTCCAGTGTGGTCATACGCTTTTTGGACTCATAACGGTAATACCAACGCATTAGGAACAGGGATACGAAACCAAAAATCAAGCCTGCGACAATATCACGAGGCCAGACAAGGAACCCAACGGCGGCGGCGATAACACTGATAATGATCGCAAGGTTACCGGGCTGGTTTGGGGTAGTAGGGGTTCTACCTGTGTTCAGGAAGAGGTGAAGCCAATACCCTGACCACGTTTTTGTGTCAATGTAGTCTTCACGTTTCTTTTCTTCTTCAAGTTCTGACTTGTTAATGTCCTCAATGCTTTTTCGGAACGCGTCAAGTTCTGCAGTTTTTGACGACGCTCGGAAAACACCAAACATGAGGAACATAACGGTCGTACCAAGAAGAAGTGCGATCATTAGTACCAAAATAGTTTGCACTTAAAAGTTCCTTCTTTGTTTATGTGGGGGAAGTATAATACTTCCCCCACATCAATTCTGTCCAAGGGGATGTTTACTACATGAAATATCGGCTGTTAAGCCTCTACCACCTTGTGAGGTTCATGCTCATCCACCTTAGAGATTTCAAAGATTTCCTCTAAGCTTAGGTGCTTACGCTTATCCAATGCATGTTTGCGGATAAGGCTTTCCGACATATCATTAATTTTCTGGTACTCACCACGAACCGCGGTGTCTTCTGATACTTCCTGCACAAACTCCCAGAGTGGGATAGGAGTCAAACTGATATTGCCGTCTTTGATGTCAAGTCGGCTGGGAACCTCGTAAATGCCCTTCACACGCCTTGAACCATCCTCATAACGTTTGATGACGAGGAACATATCTACACCGCCTGCGATGAGCGACAGTGCCCTGTCAGCGGTAACCTCGCCGGCTTCCGACACTAGCAAGGAGATACGCTCAACCGCACCGATGGCATCATTGGCGTGCACGGTAGTCAAAGAACCTTCGTGACCGGTGTTCATCGCCTGAAGCATGTCATATGCAGATGAGTCACGGACCTCACCAACAATAATTCGGTCAGGGCGCATACGAAGGGTGTTACGCACAAGGTCACGGATAGTAACCGCACCTTCACCCTTAGCGGATGCTGGACGTGCTTGCAGGGCGACAACATGTTTGGATTCGTTGAGGCGAAGCTCCAGTGTGTCTTCCACGGTAATAACACGGTCATTTTCGGGGATACACCCAGAAAGGGCGTTCAACATGGAAGTCTTACCAGTACCAGTACCACCAACAACAACCATGGAAACACCGCTATATACTAGGTTACCCACAGTCTCAGCCATCTCAGAAGTCAGAGAATTGATATCTACTAACTTCTGCATAGAGAATATGGTGTCAGGGAAACGTCGAATAGTCATCAATGGTCCATTGGGTGCTATCTCAGGGTGGATAACGTTGATACGGGAACCGTCAGGCAAAGTACCATCCGCGTGAGGACTCTTTACGTCAATACGCCGCCCCATCAACGCTAGCATCTGCTGGGCAACGGTAAGCAGGTGCTCAGCATTACGGAAACGAACACCCTTGGCGATCTGCATCCGACCTTTACGCTCCACTCGAATTTCATAAGGCCCATTGACCATAATCTCAGAAATACTGGAATCGCCCCACAAAGGCTCCAGTGGACCGAACCCAAGCACTTCATTATTCACAGCAGCAACGAAGTACTTCACATCTTGGGGGGCTACGCCATCACCACGGTTAATTTGACGTAATACAAGACGGTCAATCTCAGAACTCATTTCTCGGTACGCTTTGGAACCGCGAGACATACGAGCCTTCGCAACTTGCTCGGTTTTACCCTGTTCAGTCATCAATTCCTGAATGTAATGAGTAGTTTCCCGAATCTTTTCCGCAAGGTGAGCATAGATTTCATAGGGTTCATCAATAACCTGAGCAACTGTAATCTCACCCATTTTGCGATATGCCTGCTCAGGAGCTTCTTCTTCCTTCTTCGGTATGAGTAAAGGAGTGGTTCGTCGGTTGGGATCATAATTTTCATATCGTTTCCCAGTAGTTGAATTGGAAACGAGTTCCGGTGAAACTTCCAAATCGAACCGGGTCAAATCCTCTACCATCGCATCATGGCGGAGAGTTTCTTTTGCCTGATTAGGTGAGGGTGTATGCGGTACGGTAATTTCCTCAACAGGTTTCATGGAAAATGAGGACTCATCATCTTCCATGAAGATGTCTTCTTCATCCTGTTGTGGTTCCTCATTGGCGGGACGTGCGGCGAAAGTTGGGCGAACTGGTATTGCCATGTTATTTCCTTGTCATAAGTGGAGGGTGGTACAAAATTGTGGTGCAGTGTTTCCACTGCACCACAATGGGTTAGCGCTGTTTGCGTCCCCAGCGGCCAGCCGGCTTAGCTGAATTCCTAGTAGAGCGACCTGCGGATGCTACTTCCTCAGTGGGAGGGTCAAGCAGTGGAACCAATGTGGAACCGACCGCCTTAGCGATACGCTGAGCAAGCTTGTAATACATAGGTCCAATCGTAGGGTGCTCAACAATATCTTCTAGCCGGTGAGAGTTACCTGCTAACTGGACAGCCTTAGTGTCAAGAGGTATTGCGACCAAGAGTTTCGCTCCCAGAGCGGCGGTGGTGAGTTCTTCACTACCCATACCAACACCCTGAATGGAACCATTGACTACAATGCCAATCTTAGACTGATCCACGCCGTGACCGCCCTGAGCAATCGGGGTGCGGGCAACATCCATCCAGCGGGCAAGACCCTTGACAGATTTGATATCTAGGGTAGTGACCAGAAGGATAGCATCCGCTTCGGGCAGGGCGACAGTTCTGATAAGATCATCATAGTGCTGTACGGAGGTATCGAGAATAACTACATCAAACATGGTTTTCAGAGTACGGATAGTCTTCTGATAAAAAGCAGGGTCCGTATAACGTGCGGTGGCACCACGAACAGGTGCGAGCAGAGCATGAACGCCCATACGCTCACTGAAAATCAGATTATTCTTGACCAGTGAAGCGTCAAAGATGGATTCCGAAAGAGCGATGTTCAAAGCAGTGGGCTGCATCTGACCTAGGACAAAGCCTAGCTGACCGTCGAAGGTGTCAAGGTCCACAATACACACGTCCAGTGGGCGTTCCGTGATTCCTTGCTCATAAGCCTTAGCGGATGATTTTGCTAGTTGGGTTGCCAGTAGAAGTGCTACGGTGGACTTACCTGAACCACCCTTCGGGGAGGTAACCGTGACAACGATGCCGTCACGGCTGGTGTCAACACTGTTAGTGCTTTGTACAGTGGAAGCGTCAATAGCGACAGCTTTGTTGTTTTTCTTAGCCTTTTCAGCTTCGGCTTTTCCGTGGTCATAGAAATTCACGGTATCCTGAATTTCAGCAAGAGCGATTTCCGGTCTAATGAAATAGAATGGGCTTTCATCCTCTACTTCATTTACCTGATTGAGTGCGGCGACATCATGGACAATATATTCTTCAATACCTTCAGTATATGAAAGAACCATGACCAATGCGGCCGGCGACAAAGATGCTACCGTTGCTGTGAATCCCTCAGGGTTACTTTCGTAGAGTTCATCAACAAGAATGACAATATCAGAATCTTCGCTCAGTTTTCCCTCAGGCAGGTACGTCCAAAGAGTTTCAATATCTTCACATACCTCTTGAACGTCCCAGTGCTCATAATTTTGCTTAAAGAAATCGTGGATGACTTCCGGGCCGACGATGATTACTTTGCGGGACATATAAAACCTTTTCTTTTAGCTTTAACGAATACTCTCTACTCTTATCGGAACCCTGATACTGAGATTGCAGGATAAGCAGGAGAATGAGAAGAAGTCAGGCTCTCACAAAATGTGAGAGCCTGACCTATAATAATCAATTACCTCGTGCGATTATTCCTCGCCGGTTTCCTCGGTAACTTCATCTGCGGGAGCATCCTCTGCAGGAGCTTCCTCAGTCGGGGTAGCGGTCGGGGAAGCGGATTCCTCAGCAGACTTGGTTTCAACTTCAACATCCTTGCTCTGGCCGAAGGTTGGGTCAGTGCCACGGCCTGAGTTGGAAACCGGATCCTCGTTATAAATCTCATCCAGTGAAGACTTGATGGTCTTGTCTTGGAAAGCCTTATCAGAGGACTTAGGTGACAGAACAACAAGGATATTAGCGTCACGAACTAGTGCCAAAGTTGCGGCATCCTTTTCGGGAAGGGCAACAGTGTAAAGACTTGGTACGCCGGTACGCATCTGATCAGCTGCGGCAACCTCGGTACCCTCTTCACCTTCAGTAATTTCGGTACCCTCGCCAATGGCATTCGGATCGCTGGAAACATCCAGAAGAAGAACGTGGCGGAGAGCGTACTTAGCGGTACCGTTATCACCATTTGTAGCGATAATATCAATGTAGTTACCAGTGGCTAGCTTACCAGCGACAGCGTTGTTAGCATCAGCAACAAAGGAAGCAACTACATAGTCTTCGGGGATACCTTCATGGAGGGCAATCTGCTCACCAGTGTTAGAAGCAGTAAGGATATCACCCATGTTCAACGCGAACTTGGCGTAAACGGGGTTATCGGGATCGGAAACGTCTTCTAAGCCAAGGGCGTTACGAGGTTCAGAACCCTGAGAAGCAACAACTTCCGTGAGCATATCTGCTGTCACCTGACTACGCGCTGGAACGTCCGTGGAGAGAACATAGTAGGTAGTAGTAGCAACAAGTTGAGAAAGGAGGGTAAATAGGATGGCGGCAGCTGCGATAGCTGGCACTAGAGCAAAAACGAACCACGTTTTATTGCCTGAAAAAGTCTTTCCAGACTTACCAGACTTATTCGTGGCAGGCTTCTTGCCAGACCCTTTACTTAAAATTGAGGACATTGATTAAACTTCCCTTGTGAGAACGACTGACATTTTACTGTATTTATCGGCTAATACACCCGTGTAACCGATGAATTATGGGGCTGGAACAATGCCGCCGTTGTTGGACTGATATAGATATCCCTTACGTGATACATCACCGGAGGGGTTAGTTGCCTTGATCTCATAGCCGTTAGCGCTGTAAATATTTGCGTTAACTGTGGTGACCTGAGTACCCTCCGAGAGCTTGATGGTGTTACGGATTTTCTTAGGGTCATTATCTGATGGCGTGGTACTGCTGATTGCCACAGCAAGGTTCCGATTTGACACGGCAGCATTACTGACGTAAAGTGCGTCTGGATATTGAATGAGCATGGTTTCAATTTCCATGGCAATACTCTTAAGGTCAGCCTGCGTAGCAGCATCAACAGCCGTGCGGCGCTGATTTAGGTACGCAGGAATGGCAATAGCGGAGAGAATTCCTATAATGAGAATAACGACAAGGAGTTCAACGAGCGTAAAACCATGCTCCCCTTCGTCCCGCACTTCTTGTAACTTAGTTAGCATTGTTCTTAATTCCTTGTAATAAGAGGCTTATAGGTGCTATCAGGTATATCGGCCATAAAAGGCAACTCAGTTTGAACCATCGAGTCTTCTAAAATATAGTTGTCAGCAAAGCCACCTTTTAGATTGCTATACCATAACGCGTATTATTCTTAATCGCAGAGTAAATTACTGCCAGAGACCCGTTCTTGTGGCAACAAGGAAACATATTATAGAGACAAAGGCAATGATAGTGATGACTACTATTACTGTTTCTATATTAGCGCCTTCCTCATGGTCTTTAGTGAATTTTATATTTTTCATAAAAATCTATCCTTTTAAAGTATCTTGAGTTATTTATTTTGATCATTGTGAATAACAAAGTTAAACAATCAGGCTGAATCCTATAAAGAATCCAGCCTGATTGTTTAGTCTAGGTATTACTTCTTGAAGGTAGCAGTACCGGTAGCACCGGTCGGTGTGCCGGGAGCGTCTGTGAAACCGCCCTTCTGGGAGTCATAAGCATAACCGTTAGTGGTAGCGGCCTTATCGCCACCAGTGTTGGTGCCTTTGATGACATAATGGAAAGAGTTGCCGGTAACGGTCAAGACAGTACCATCAGATACCTTGATTTCACCAATAGCACCTGCGTCAGCAAGCTGAGTGCCGGTAGCAGGGGAGGCAACGGTGGGGATAGGTGCTACAGTTGCACCCTTCTTGACAATCCAAGTCTCTACCTGCTTGGAAGCATTTGATACGTCTGACTGTACAGATGAATCAACAGCACTCTTACGCTGGTTTAGGAATGCGGGAATAGCGATAGCGGAAAGAATACCGATGATGAGGATGACCACGAGAAGCTCAATGAGGGTGAACCCCTCTTCGCGCTCTTCACGAAGTTCCTGTAGTTTTGCGAACATTGAGTTCTCCTTGATAAGATTGATTAAAGCTCACGTACCAGAGCCAAAACACATATCGGCCATCTTTGTTGTTTTTATTACTAGTTTTCTACCTTAAAGCACGATGGGGACAACTATAGTTGTCCCCCATCGTGTCTAGTACTTATTAAGAAGCGTTAGCACCTAGTTTAGTGATGGTAGCAGAAGTTGCACCTGCGTCAATAGCAGGGAGTGTAGCTGTGGTGAAACCGCCTGCTTTGGAATCGTACTTGTATCCATCAACCGCCTTGTCGCCACCCTTGTTTGTACCAGTAATCTGATAGTGGAAGGTATGGCCGGTAATAACAAGCTTGGTTCCATCGGAAACCTTGATATCCGCGATACTTCCGGTATCCGCGAGAGGCTTAGCGGTGGAGCCGGACTTGACGATGAAGGTTTCAATCTGCTTTGAAGCGTTGGAAACATCTGACTGTACAGATGAATCAACAGCGCTCTTACGCTGGTTTAGGAATGCCGGGATAGCGATAGCGGAAAGAATACCGATGATGAGGATGACCACGAGAAGCTCGATAAGGGTGAAGCCCTCTTCGCGCTCTTCACGAAGTTCCTGTAGTTTTGCGAACATTAGTTCTCCTTGTAGAATGTTTTATCCGAAACCATAATCGGATCCATAAACTATATCGGCTTTTAACTTTTAAAATTTAACTGTTTACGCATATTTTTTTGGCACTAATATTAATGCTCATTAAAATAAATTGGGGACAGAAGTATCTCCTGCCCCCAATTTATAGATGGACGAAATTATTAGGCGTTTGCACCAGTCTTGGTGAAGTTGGCGGCAGTTACACCAGCAACGGTATCAGTGGCGGCAGGAAGATCGGCCTTCTTGACGAATCCACCCTTCTTGGAATCGTAGTGGAAGCCGGTTTCGCTGGATGAAGGTGAGGAAACATCGCCACCCTTGTTTGTACCAGTGATCTGATAGTGGAAGGTGTGTCCCTTGATGGTTAGAGTAGTTCCATCAGAGGCTTTGATATCCTTGATGCCTTCACCATTGGGGTCAAGAGCCTTAGCGGTAGAGCCGGACTTGACGATGAAGGTTTCAATCTGCTTGGAAGCATTGGAAACATCTGACTGTACGGATGAATCAACAGCACTCTTACGCTGGTTTAGGAAAGCAGGGATAGCGATAGCGGAGAGGATACCGATGATGAGGATGACCACGAGAAGCTCAATGAGGGTAAAGCCCTCTTCGCGCTCTTCACGAAGTTCCTGTAGTTTTGCGAACATTAAGTTCTCCTTATAAAGTAAATTGGTAGGATTGATTTGGTTGTGTTGGTGCTTCGTCGCAACCAAAAATCTATATCGGTAAATGATCGTATTTATCACTAGTACTTTGTTCAATTAAAATTATGATGTCTAATTATGAGTTACTGAGTATAAACTTTACATATAGAAGGAGGTGCCAACATTAATGTCGGCACCTCCTTCTATATTAATTTTTTATTCTATAAATTACGGAGTGGTAGGGGCGGTTCCAGCAGCAGGAGCCTTACCGAATTCAACAGTGATGTTACCCTTTACAGTGTTCTGCTCGTAAGTAGCAGGTAGAGCGGAAGTATTTCCACCCTTCTGTGAATCATAGATGTAACCGGTGCCGTTGTTAGCCTTGTCGCCACCCGGGTTGGTACCCTGAATGGTGTAGTGGAAGGTATTACCGACGATCTTAAGAGTAGTTCCATCAGAAACCTTAATATCCTTGATACCGTCACCATTAGCAGAGAGAGCCTTGACGGTGGAACCGGACTTGACAACGAAGGTTTCAACCTGCTTAGCGGCGTTGGAAACATCTGACTGTACGGATGAATCAACAGCGCTCTTACGCTGATTTAGGAAAGCGGGGATGGCAATGGCAGAGAGGATGCCGATGATGAGGATAACGACGAGAAGCTCGATAAGGGTGAAGCCCTCTTCGCGCTCTTCACGTAGTTCCTGAAGCTTTGAAAACATATTTATTTCCTTTTGGTAAAGATTGATTGAAATTTATCCGAGTATTTCGGAGCCACACCTAATATCGGTCACAGTCTTACTTTTATTACTCAAAAAGCCTGTGTTTTCGGTAAATCTGGCAAAATGTGATCCAAATCACTAAAACTTTTCTTACTTATTGCTTAGCTGTGCCGTACCAGCGGCAATACCAGCAGTAGCGGCAGTAGGCACCGCCGGCTTGGTTTTCACCATTCCACCAGCCTGTGAATCATAGAAGTAGCCGCCAGTTTGAGTGGCACCAGATCCTTGCTTCTTCGCTACGTCCCCACCTTCGTTGTAGGCTTCAATAACATAGTGGAAGGAAGAACCTGAGATGGTCATTTCAGTACCTTGACTGAGTTTAATTTCACCAATGGGGCCGGCAGCAGCTTTTTCAGCGGCAGTTCCAGTTCGGGGGATATACACGGCTCCCGTTCCTTGTTTCACAGCCCATGTTTCAACTTGCTTAGCGGCGTTGGAAACATCAGATTGAACAGATGAATCAACAGCGCTCTTACGCTGGTTCAGGAAAGCGGGGATGGCAATAGCAGAGAGGATACCGATGATGAGGATCACCACGAGAAGCTCGATAAGGGTAAAGCCCTCTTCGCGTTCTTCACGAAGTTGGATGAGTTTAGGTAGCATAATTTCCTTTGATAGCAAGAATATTTCATTACCTATATCGGGCATACTCGCTATCTTTCCCGTGTTTATTCCTTAAACTTCTGCACCCCATCTGGTGAGGTGGGGTGCAGAAGTACATGAGACGAAAAGGAACCTATGATTGCAAACCGCCCTTAGTGGTGTCATAGACGATACCTGTAGTGGTGGCGGACCGTTTCCCCCGAATACTTTTCCCGGTGATGATGTAGTTACCGGGCTTTCCTACGATGGGTTTGATGACAACGGTAATTTCCTTCCCTTTTTTGGTCCTAAGATCTCGGAAGGCGGGGATGTTTGAGGAACTACTTAGCTCGGTGACGGTGATGTTGGGGATAACTTTGGAGGGGTACCTTACCCGCCATGTTTCAATTTGTTTTGAAGCATTGACAACATCTGCTTTGACATCATCATCGACAGCGGATTTACGTTGGTTGAGGAAAGAAGGCACGGTAAGGGCGGCAACTATCCCCATGATAGCTAGAACAACAAGGATTTCAATGAGAGTAAATCCGCTTTCCTTGTTGTCTTTGACGTGGTGAAACCTAGATAGCATATGTTTTCCTTTAGATGAACCTTTTTAGCGAAGAAGTGCCTTAACTAATCCAGTAAAATACTCATATACTAATATCGGGTGGTTCACTGATAAGCGGCCCTTGGGAATGGGCCGCTTATCTCTTTAAAGGTTACAGGTGTTATCTTTTACTAGTCGTTGGCCCTGAGAGTAATACCGGTAGGGAGTAGTGGAATGGTTATCGTTTTTGCGGTCAATACACAATTCATAAGTTCCGTTCTTATTTGATATGTATTCCACTGAGGCTTGGTCAAGCCTTGAATGAGCCTCTTCCCCAGTTGCTTCCAATGACAATTCCTTGAAATCAATTCCATGCTCTATTACATGCTGGAATTTATCTGGGTTTTTGACAGACCATTCCTCAAAACTGTTGGTGGTCTCCTCCAAATTTTCTAATGCTGTAGGCGTGGGGTTAGCTGTCACATAAACGCTAGCACCAACAAAAGGAAGTCCTGTTATAACCATCATAAATATTAGTGATTTAAGAGTAAACGCTTCTTCCCGAGATTTCAGTTCCTTGATTTTACCTAGCTTTGTGGTCAGTGCCTTTGACTCAATAAACTTTCCCATTTACCTTCTTCTTTCATTATCCAATACTGTGAAACAACAGCATATCATAATGGAGGGAACAGGGATTCTAGGAATTTGGTCCTTCCAATGTTGAATCATAGATAATGCCGGCAGTTGTTGCTGCTTCTTTACCCTTCGGGTTTTTACCGACAATAACATATTTCCCTGGGTCGGCGGAAGTGAGAGTTAGAGTTGTACCTTTGGTAATATTCACATTGTCGATAACGTTTTGCTTAGGAATACCTCGTGGATGGCTGACGCTCCAATTTTCTACCACCATTGCTGCTGATTTAAGGTCAGTTCGTACATTGTTGTCCACCGAGGTCTTCTTGTTATTCAAATAAATGGGAATGCTGATCGCGGCAAGAATCCCGATGATACACACTGTTGCCATCATTTCGATGAGCGTGAAACCTTCTTCTCTGTTATCGTGAAGGTAGCGTAGGTTTTTCATCAATTGTCCTCTAGATATTATCGTGGTTAGTTCTTTCCCTTAATATCGGGAAATCCCAGAGGGGCGGCTCTGTAATAGAGCCGCCCCTCTGGGATTTCTAGGGTACATCGTATTCTTATACTCTACATGTTATATCCTTGACCATCTGATGAGTAGTAGAAGAATAACGGTAAGCATCATAGCTTTTACTTAGGGCAGTTATACAGAAGTCATAATTCCCATCTTCTTGCTGGAAGTAAGTAACCCGGGTCTTCTCATTCTTGCCATTATTTTCACCAGTGATGAGAGTATGTACATCATTGTAATTAAGATTGTTACTCATCACTCGGGATGCCTCGTAGGGGTGAGCAACAGACCACTGCTCAAATTGATTCAACGTTGCCACGATATCATCCTTTGTTGAATAAATCCTTGTGCTTAGGACCATCATGACGGCTCCAAGCATCATGCTTATAAAAATCATACATAAGAGGACTTCGGCTGTGTTGAAACCTTCCTCTCTAAAATTGCGGGGCCGGGTTCTAATGATAAACAATTTGTGTCCCTTTTCTGTATAATATCAGTTGAAATTCTTTGAAAACTATTGTATCACGGGGTAAAATAGATCTTCACATTTATAAGTATTCGGGTATATCATGGTATTTAAACCAAAACAATGATGACTCCTATAATAGGTGCCATCATTGTTTTGGTCGTATTTGTTAAATGGAAAAGGTTTTCGCGTTAACCTATCGTCCCGGGAGGATGTTACTTCTCAACCTCAGGGTTGATGAGGTTCTCAATGGTACATCTATCGTGTTCCATCGTCTGCTGAGACTGGCTGAAATACACATAGACGGGAGAAGATATTTCAGCGGGATCCCGGCTCTCCGCCACGCAAATAGCGTAGTTGTCCTCTCCTCGACTAAAATAAAATACCCGCTTATCGTCTAACCCATCCGCAGGTTCCTCGTGGATAGTGCTTTGAGCAATACTCCCATAATCTTCGCCGCGAGGGAAGATAGTGTCATTAGCAGGATGTGCAAGGAACCATTCATCAAATTCCATCCCCACAGCCGTTACTTGGTCAATAGCCGAAAGAGGCTTTTCTTCTTGGTTATTTATGGCATATGCAATGCCGCCAATCGCGGATACCCCTACCGCTACTGATACCGCAACTCCACCTACGACTTTTGTAAAAAATTTCATCGGAACCCCTACATTATCCTTTCACTCTAACACCTATTATCCATCTTATCAGGTGCTACTTTAGGGGAGATGAAAACTTGGCGCTTGTCATTCCCCCACCCGGCAGTCATCTAGGAGAGAAATTTTTCCTGTGACCGTTGAATAAATATACGCCTCTTGGTATACGGAACGATCTCTGTTATCAAACACCTTAGCTACACATAGGCCATACTGTTCATCATCTTGGCGTATGTAAAACACGTTATAGTCGGATAATTTTTCTTCAGGTTCTTCTCCAATGACAGATTGGGTTATTTTGCTATACGGCTCCCCATCCATTACATCCCCTGCTTCGGCAGGGTTCTGTAAGGCCCATGTCTCATAATTTTGCCCAACCTCCACTAATTGATCTATTTGTTCGGTTTTCTCTGCCGATGTATGGAGCATGAGATAGCCACCGGTGAATATTGCGACCGAGGCTACTAAGGTTCCTAAAATACTACTTCCGGTATCCATGATTTTATCCTTTATAAAGTGGTTCTTTTAATATGTTACTGAGTATATTTATTCACATTTTTGTGCATCTGCGACCATATTGGTTTCCGATGAGTAGATATGCACATGATCAGGGCTGGTGATACCCGTAGAAGTTGTGACAACACAGATTTCGTATTCACCATCATTCCCGGCTAAATACGTGATGTTGGATGTTTCAACAATGTCTTCTTTACGATCAGTCGTATCATGAATTTTTTGAGTGAACTGATCGTAGGAAAGTTCTTTGTGGTCCATGTCGGCAATGGAATCGGGGTTTGTGGCTAACCACCTGTCAAATTCCTGCCCAATTTCAGAGGTTGCCGTGGTGAGAGCTTCCTCTTTTCGATCAGAACTAATGTCCGCACTAATTCCTAAGCTGGCACCAATAGCGGCAAGCATCACTATAGGCATACCTATTCCTGCCAGCATTATCATGTCAGAAGAGTTAGGTTCTTTTGCTGGTGGTTTGGGGTCACTCAACGGAACGGGTGTGATGTCATCAAGTGAGGTCGAATTGCTAGCGTTAGGTGGTATGTTATTTATCATTTTTCCTTCTTAAGAATTTATTGTTCCCTAGGTTGTGAATCACATTTAGCGTATCTCAGAATTGTAAAGCGGTTTAGCGATTGTCGCCATAGAGACCGCAGTTATCCGGGTGGGAAATAGAATCAGTAGAAGTCTCATAAACGAAATCCGGTTCATCAGGAGTTTCGCGGTCTGAAACACAAATTTGGTAGTTGTTGTTATCTTTGGCGACATATATCACTCTGTGGTCTTGGAGGTCTTCGTCAATGGGGTATCCTGTTTTAGACGCAAGCTCACCGTATGACATCTTACTGGAAACTAGGGTACTCATTTCGGCGGGATTGCTGACAGCCCATTGTTCAGCTTGCCGCATAAGAAGAACCCCGTCATTGTGCTGAGTACGATACTGTATTGCATTCATCAAATTGCCGCAAATCACCATAGTTATAATCACAAATATAGCAAGTACGAGAATGGATTCAATTATCTCACCGTTTTCATTTCGATGGGCTTTGAGCATTTATGTCCCCTAATAGATTCGCTGTCGTTTCCTCTCAGTATATAACATCCAAGTTTGCGGAGATGTGAAAAGGAATTTCTGGATGTTTCCACCAGTTCTGGAACGCTGGCGAGACGGTTGAAGGACAAGCATAAGAAACCTCTTCCATGAAGTCTTACTCATGGTATGATGTTAGAGATAAACAGGTTCTCCCATAGAGATAATACAGTTAACTGCTAGTAACGAAAGATGCATACTTAATGACAAATAAGAAGATCCAAGAGTTTGAGGTTGTAACCGACGAACTTAACCGGGCGGTGCGATGGGCTTCCAAGGTAACACAGAGCAGGGACTACGCCAATATCGCTGTTCATATTTCCAACGGTGTAATGACCCTCTCTGCCACTAACGGGGTAAACTCATCCAAATCAAAGTCTGAGGTTACCCAGAAGTTTGACGGGGATTTGGATTTTTCTGTGGATGGAACCTTCCTCGCCAATGCCACAAAGTCCATCAAGGATTCCACCATCAAATGTACCCTTGAAGGCGGAAAGAAGCTTACTATCAAGTCATCTCGTGCGAAGTTCTCCCATGAGGTAACCATCCCGCGTAACAAGCTGGTTCTGCCGCCGCTTCCGCCACCCCTCGGGCGAGTGGAAGCGAAGGATTTCCGCACTCTGATGAACCACGCTATCTCCATGACTTCTGATGACCCCTCCACGCCTGTATTGATGACAGTTCGGGTGGAGTTCAGCATGCAGAACAAAGAAGTCCGCATGATGGCTACTGACCGCTATAAGATGGTCATGCGGAAGATGTCGTTTATCCCTGACCCGAACACACATGATACCGAAGATTTCGGTGTCGATGTTGATGCGAAATCTTTCAAGACTTTGCTCAGCGATCTTAGCGATGATGACATTATCACGCTTTATGCGACAGGTGTAGAAGAGACCCGCCAGTTTGGTATTGCCACCAGCACTCAGATTGGCATGGTGTCGCTGAAGGACGTGAAGCCTATCAATTACGGTAACTTCCTACGGATGTCTAATAGTCACAACATCATGTTTAAGCGTTCTGACCTTGTGCAGGCCATCGCTCTTACTAAGCCTCTGATGGGAAGCGTGAAAACGGCGGAAATTGCCATTGATGGAACAGATATGAGTCTAAAAACTGAAATGACTGATGTTGAAGTTGAGCTTGTTTCCACGGAACTTCCTGAACCCATGTCAATTTGGGTGAGTTTGGACATTGTTTCCCCCATTTTGTCAGCCGGCAAGAGTTCTACCCTATGTTTCAATATTGAAAACTCTGGGAAGCCTGTCATTGTTAGGGAACTCAATGAAGACGGCAGTTTCAACACGGACTACTTCTCCCTGTTTATGCCAATGCGTTCTCCGCACTAAACACTAAACAAAGGAACGGGACCTAGGGATAATCCTAGGCCCCGTTCTAGGTTAAAAGTCCTTGTATTACCGCTAATCATTTAACCGATAAGCGATATGCTAGACTAATATAGCCGCTTTGGCGGTGTTGATAATACTAAAACTACAGAAAGAAGTGCATAGCCGTGCCAAAACTTTTTACTTCCGAAAGCGTCTCCGCTGGACACCCGGACAAACTTGCTGATTCCATTTCCGATTCTATCCTTGATGCCATTTTCGAGCAAGACCCGGATTCCCGTGTCGCAGTTGAAACGCTTGTAACTAACGGCCTAGTTCAGGTCGCCGGGGAAGTCCGAACCAAGGCGAGTGTCAATATCGCTAAGGTCGTGCGTAATCGCATCTTGGACGTGGGATACGACTCCTCAGAAAAATCATTTGATGGAAACACCTGTGCCGTGAACATCGCTATCTCCGAACAATCCCCTGACATCGCACAGGGTGTAGATAATTCCGTTGAATGGCAGGAAGGCCACCACGATAAATTTGACCACATTGGAGCAGGTGACCAAGGACTAGTATTTGGTGGAGCGGTGGCTGAGAACAAAGATTTCCTACCCACCCCGATTCACCTTGCCCACCGCATTATCGCTGACCTGCAGACTACCCGCAGGATAGGCGGGAAATTTTGGTTGTACCCTGATGCTAAGACACAGGTAACTATCCGTTACAGCGATGATGGGGTGCCCGAGGCGGTGGAAACAATCGTCCTTTCCACCCAGCATTCAGAAGAACTTGATATTGCTCTTCTCCGTGAAGTCATTGAGAATCTACTTGAAGGTTTGCTCAAAGAATACAATCAGGAACAGGCAAACAACGGATTCCCGGTTCTTGATGTTTCCAACGTCAAATACTTCATCAATCCCACTGGAAGATTCGTCATTGGCGGACCGAAAGGCGATGCGGGTTTGACGGGTCGTAAAATTATCGTAGATACCTATGGTGGTTTCTTCCGTCATGGCGGTGGAGCATTCAGTGGCAAGGATTACACAAAGGTGGACCGCTCTGCTGCGTATGCCGCCCGGTGGGTTGCCAAAAATATCGTTGCGGCGGGACTGGCATCCAAAGCAGAAATTCAGATAGCATATGCTATTGGTGTGGCTCGGCCCGTTTCAATTAGCGTTGATACCTTTGGCTCCAATACGGTGCCTGAGAAGGTATTGGAAGACGCGGTGCAGGAAGTCTTTGACCTACGTCCAGCAGCTATCAACGCCGCTCTGAACCTTCAGAATGTCAAATACCTCCCCACATCCACGGGCGGGCATTTCGGCCGGCAGGCAAGCGATACAGCCTTCACATGGGAGCGCCTTGACAAGGTACAGGAACTCATTGACGCAGTGAAAACAGGGAGGGATGAGTAATAATGGAAATCGCTCTTATCCTTCTCGCCGCAGTATTCATTATTGTATTCCTCATTGTCATCGGGGCTTACCTTGCTGACAGAAAACTACGGAACATTGATAAAGAAAAGTACTATGATAAGAGTTTAAAGAAACAACTCAAAAGGGGAGTTATCACAGACTTTGAATACGAAACAAAGAATAAAATGATACGACCATAAAAAATCGGGGCTAACAGAAATGTTAGCCCCGATTTCGTTTTATTAGAAAATGTATTCAGCAAACCGGATAAGAATGGAACCGACGATTCCAACGAATACGACTATCACAAGAACCCACCACCAACCATTCACGAACTCCTTCATCTTCGCTGAAGGGTATTTCGTCAAGTTCCCATGGTAGATGTTATAGCTGGTCGTTAAAATAAACGCTGGTATAACCATTGCCCAAACTACCATACACCATGGGCATAGTGTCATAACCGCATAAACGCTGGTGTACCAGAAGAAACCGACTAGAATGAGGGCGAGTGTCAAACCAATCTGTAAGCCCCGCATAATCCAACGTGGCATGGTCACACCGGAAATAAGCAGAACGGCTAAGGTGATTAGAACAGGGAACCCCATAATCCCCAAGAACGGGTTAGGAAACCCAAACAGACTCGCTTGGGTGGTTTTCATCAGACTGCTACATGAAACGAACAACCCGAAGTCACAACTGGCAATATGGTCAGGGTCTTTGTATAATGCGAGCCGTTCGAGAACCAACGCCCCCGAAGCAAGGAAACCTATCACCGCCGTCACTAAAAGGAAAACACCATAGGATTTTTGCCGCATCATTAGGGGAAGGATTTTAGTAGTCATAAATTGATTATATCACTACCATACTGCCGAAACTACTTGCCATTTGATTACTCAGGGCAGGATGTATCAGAGATGAGTTTTTCACCTTCATAGTCATAGTATTTGTAGCCTGAACCATCTTCATCAACCACACACAGTGTCGCGTTAGTGTATGAGACTGTACTGTTAAGAACCTCTTCGGGGATCGAATCAGCAGATACCTCAGGGTTGGGCATACTGGAAATCAAATCCCCGAACAGCATAGTCCCTCGGATCAGTTTATCCCCCGCAAGATATGGATTCTCGATAGTCCATTGCTCAATATCTGACCCCATAGATTTTAGGGTTTTCTCATACGGTGTATCTTGGCTTTTGACTACAATAGTGCTGGCAATAGCAGCTATCATCATCACAATGATTAAGGCAATAAAAAGACCAATCAATGAATCCCGCATAGATGATTTCGTCTTGCCAGTGTAATTCTTCCCCATTGCTTCTATGGTCATTAGTGGCGGCCTTCCTAAATGAGAGTTTTGCTTCTAAAATATCTTAGTACACCGTATAAAACCTTAACGAAATGTGGGTGGTACCGTGAATATACGGTACCACCCACATCAGTGCTTCTTATCGAAGAATCTGGAACTTGTACTCAGCGTTAAAGCCAGCAACAAGAATTTTCTCACTCTTGGTGTCCTTCATTAAAGTGTAAACCAAAGTACCTTCGGATTTTTCATCAGCCTTCTTGCCATCAACCTCAGCAACGTTAGTGTGATCCACCTTTAGTGTAACTTCAAGAGCTTTACCTTCGGGAAGCTCACCAGCCATGATTTTCGTAGTGCTAATCTTACGATCCTTTACGTGGACCTCATTCTCACCATATACAAGACCGTAGTCCAACTTTTCATCAGCATGAATACGGTGCTTACCCTTGAAAATAAGCGGCATGTTGGGATCATCATCGATTACAGCGTTGTACATTTCCTGCTTCCAGAAAGGATGGAATTTATCTTCATTTGCTTTCCACCAATTCAGTTTCGCTTCAGTATCACCGGGGGCACCATTAGCGGAAGTGTCAATCGTATCAACAGCCATTTCAACCGCTAGCTTATGAGCTTCCTTGATTTCCTCATCACTCCACATACCCGTGGCGCTGGGGTCAACTACCGAATCCTCATAACTGAAAGCAGGGTCATCAGGCAAAATAGTGGTCTTACGCCATTTACCTTTGGAATCCGAAGCCAGTTCGGGCAGTGTAGGCATTCCCTCAATGGTAGGGCCGTACTCTACACCATCGATGACAACCTTTTCAGTACTGGCTCCCGCAGAATCAGAGGAGGAATTATCTGCGGCACAGGCGGAGGTGAAAAGCAGGGCACCAGCAAGACCAGTAGCCAGCATAGTTTTCTTCAATTTACTGTGAGACATAATTACCTATCTTTTGTAGTGATATATGGATATTACGAACTTCGTGGGGATACTCTAACGGATGGGCTGGGTGCTGAAAGTGTTGCTAATGCCACTAACAAGTAGCTTACCTGAGGCTTCATCCTTCACTAAGGTATAAGCCATGCTCGCCCCTACTCCCTCAATGTCTTCTTTACCATCAACATTGACAACATTGAAAAAGGTGACTTCCAGATCCACTCGGATAGCAGTCTTGCCATTTAGCTCCCCCGCCTGAATTGCGGTAGTCTTAATCTGTCGGTCCTTAACATGAACCTTATCCTCACCATATACCAAACCATAATCCAGTGCGGGATCATCATGCTGACGATGCGGCGCCTTATAGACAGCAGTTTGGTTCTTGTCAATACCAAAGACAGAAACTCTGATCTCTTCCTGCCACTCGGGAGCAAACTTGTCCTTATTGGCTTCCCACCACTTCTCCATACTGTCGGTGTCATCCAAAGCACCATTACCGGAGGTATCAATAGTATCAACAGCCATATTGACGGCAATACGATGTGCTTCTTCAATTTCTTCCTCAGACCACATTTCACGCACGTTCGGTTCCATAGCAACACTGTCGGTTAGTTCAAATGCCGGGTCATCAGGCAGGATAGTGGTTTTACGCCACACGCCGTTCTTATCCTTTGCCAGTTCCTTCATCGTGGGCATACCATCAATGGTGGGGCCGTATTCTGAACCGGCAGTTTCAGCAGTAGCACTCGGAGAGGCTGTAGCGCTTACAGTAGCCTCAGCGGTCGCTGTAGCTGTGTCAGGTTCATCATCTCCCGCACAAGCAGAAGTGAAAAGGAGAACACTGGCGAGACCTGCCACCATCAGGGTCTTCGTCATCTTATTGCGGGAAAGCTGAGACATATTTATGTATACCAATCTGCTATGTAAGAAATGTTTCTGAAAGGGAGTATAGCATATAAAACAAGAGGTTCCTAATCGGGTTAAAAGTTCGGTGAGGATTTCTCAAAGTGTTATCTATAACATCGGGAAATCCCCACTCAAACATTAAATATTTTTCACATAGCGGTACTTGCCCGAATCCCAGATACGGTGAATACCATTCAATTTGGCTAACTCTCGCTCACTGAGACCATCCTCCCAGAGAAGTTCGTCATCATTTCTGAAACGGTCTAATGTGTAATTAGACTGATGAACTCGTTGACCTTTGACGAAATATGAATAATCGGGAGAGGCTGATTTATCCAACCTGAAACCATTGGTTTCGTACAAAGAATGTTCGTTTAATTCCGCATCAGAAGAAGCTACCAAACGTAGGATAGGTAAAGATTTCCCCGCGAAACTTAGCAGTGCACTGAGGCCCCCATAAACGGTTCCAACACTCGTGTACCTGTCAATCTGATACTTTCCCGCAGTAGCAGTTTTTGAGAGCACCAACACGGCTCTGAGGTTTTCCTGAACATCATACAGCCCAAGGTAATGCGAACCTGCAACGAAACCTTTCACATGGTGAGTGTCAAGGAACTTTTGGGCATCATCCAACGAAATCATCTTAGCCGAAGTATGACGAGCCGTTATCCTCTCAGACCAATAATCAGGAACATCAGGGAGAACCTTCCCCAAATTAGCAGAAACTTTCAACCGCTGAGCAAGAAAACGAATTACCACCTGCCGGCGGGTATTCCAATCATCCTCCCACACCGTGTAAAGCGTGATGCCTTTATCCTTACACGCTTGAAGCTTCTTTGCATGGTAGTTCTTATCAGGGCGAACAGCATCACTGTGCCAATACAACCCGTTGAACTCCACCGCAACTTTCAACGCGGGGATATACATATCCAACTCGCCAGAAATAATTCCCCGCACGTTACGCTGGATATCCACTCCAAGCAGTTCAAGAACCTCAGCTACCTCACGCTCACCACGGGAAGCGCGGCTCGCAGAAGCACAGAAAGGGCAACCGATACGACGCTGAGCGGTAACGCGGGATGCTACTCCCGCTTTCCATATGTGTGTTGAATCGGTTGAGCATTTCCAAAGAATAGACTTGTTGGAACTTGCTGTAACTTCCTGAGGGGAGAGAACATTATTCTCATGCCATTCATTAGCGATGTTGGCAAAGTTAGCATGGGAAGCGAGGTCATTCACTCCAATAATAATTTTATAACCTGAACATACTGGGCAGTCAATACCATCTAGTCGTCGTGTAGCGGGGGAAGCGTTCCACACATGATCCTCCGGGCATTCCCATGTAACGATTTTTGTACTACGAAATGGAACTTGAGTGGGATCCAAAGTATTCGTGGAATGCCATTGCTCCAACAATACTGGGTAATCAGCAACAGTTTGTTTTCCTAAATATGAATTCTTTTTGCCTGCACAGGTCGGGCAACCATGCGAATACGCAAGGCGACGATAAATACCCGAAATCCACTCATGCCCCAGAGAACATTTCCAAAAAACTTTCATGTGGCTACCGGGACTTAGGTTGGCGGGGTCAAGAGAATTCTTCTCGGTATCCCACTCTGAAGCAATCACCTGAAAGCGAGGATCGGAAGCCAAATCGTTTTCCCCAACAACAATTTTTAAACCTGAACAAACTGGGCAGTTAGAACCATTCTTACGGTTAGATATTGTTGCTTCCCAAACATGCGATTTATCTTTTGAACAAATCCACTTAGCTTTTAGACCACTGCCTTCTCGCACCTTAGTAGGGTCAAGAGTATTATCTTCATGCCATTCCGCAAATAACTCAGGGACTTCAGATATCAAACGTAAACTATTACTCTTCGTAGGATTGGATTTTTTACAAGTAGGGCATCCAGAATTAGTGCGGGTACGGTTAGCAATAATAGCTTCCCACGTATGCTTTTCTTCGCATATCCACCATACCTTTTTGTTGCTGTTGGGGGACAACTCAGAAGGGTTTAAAGTATTCTTAGAATAATTCCACTCGGCAACAATATGTGTAAATTCTTCTTTTGAAGCAAGGTCGTTAAAACCAGCTAAAACTTTACGATTCGCGCAATATGGACAAGTATTGCCCTGTTTGCGACTATTAATGGTAGCTTCCCACTCATGGGTACAAGCACCCAACCACCATGCCTTTTGATTGGAGGCGGCGAAAACTTCCTGTGGAGTGGTCGGGTTTTTAGTAGGATGCCACTGTTCCGCGAGATCGGGGTTTGTGGTGGCGAGATCGTTGTAACCACTAAGAAGACGCTTGTTGGAGCAGACTGGACATCCTTGGGCTTGTCTACTTCTGGTTGTAGGAGAAGCATCCCATTCATGGCCTTTTTCGCATAACCACCATACTCTAATGCCTGAACCTGAGGCTGTATTTTGTGGTGTTTTATCGCCATTTTTAGTAGGATGCCACTGCTCAACTAAATGAGCGTATTCTTTTTCGTTTGCTAAATTCCCCATTGGTTATTATGGTCCTTATGTATGAGACTTGTATATAAAGCTTATTTTACCACAAATAGAGGAAAGTAGAAAAAGAATTCATTAAACTATTTTGCGTCCCTAATAATGAAATTAGGAACGCAAAATAATTAGGTCACACTTTTGTTACTTAATTTGGTCGTAGATTGAAAACATCGGCATGTAAAGTGCGACAATCATGCCACCGACGACTACGCCGAGGAATGCAATCATGAGCGGTTCAATGAGTGAGGTGAGTGCTTCGGTGGTGGCTTCAACGTCTTGGTCGTAGATGTCGGAGATTTTGAGGAGCATGGGCACAATGTCACCTGCTTCTTCACCAACCTTGATCATTTCAACGTCTTCTTGTGGGAAGATGGTGTGTTCTTCCATGGAACCGCCGATGCTTCCACCGCGTTGTAGGCTAAGTGCCATATCTGCTAATGCTCGCTCTACAACCACGGAACCAGTGGTAGCTGCTACGATGTCCATTGCTCGAAGGATTGGTACGCCGTTTTCTAGTAGTGTTCCTAGGTTGCGGGAGAAGCGTGACATGACGATTTTGTTTGTCAGCAAACCTATGACTGGGAGTTTCAGCATGAGTGGGTCTTTGATGTTTCTGACGTACATTTTCATTTTGTTTTTCCGCCACCATGTGACTGCTGCGAAGACGACTATGGCGATGGGGATGATACCTTTTTTGAGGAATCCTGAGAGGACTACTAGAATTTGGGTGGGGAGGGGGAGTTCTCCGCCGAGGCTGTCAAACATTTCTTGGAAGACGGGGACGATGAAGATAAGCATGGCGAGGCACATGACGCCGGCGAGGGCGAGTACGACTACGGGGTAGGTCATGGCGGATTTGATTTTGGAGCGGAGTTTTACGTCTGCTTCAAGGTTTTCTGCGATTTGACGCATGGATTTGTCGAGGAAGCCGCCTTCTTCACCGGCTTTGGTCATGGATATCATTAGGTCGGAGAAGATGGTGGGGTGTGCGCCCATGGCCTGTGAGAGTGTAAGACCTGCGTTGATGCGCTCTTGGATATCTATAAGTGTTTCTCGTAGTAATGGGTTTTGCCCTTTGGAGGCTGCAAGTACTGATAGGATTTTTTTGATGGGGATACCAGCATCTTGCATGGATGAAAACTTACGTGCAAACAATGCGATTTCACGAGGTTTTACGCGTTTCTTTTTTAACGTGATCTCCATTTTGAGGCCGGTTGTGCTGATTGCTTTTGGCTCTTCTAGGAGGGTGAATCCTCGCCGGTCGAAATCGGCGGTGAGGGCTGCTACGGAGGAGGCGGTGATAACGCCTTCACGGTATTTCCCGGCTGTATCCTTAATGTGGTAAGAATACTTGATTTTTTCTTGTGCCATTTATTATTTTTCCTGTGAACGTAGGAGAGGTCTCTTGGTTAGTTATCGGCTTATTTGCCGTTCCAAGAGACCTTTCCTAATGGTTTTTACTAGTATCGGCTTCGCCCTGCGTTGATTTTTGCTACTGCTTCGTCGCCGCCGAAAGCACTAATCATGTCTTTGGGCCGGTGTGATTTTTCAATAGCGGTTTGTACGGTGATTACTCCGTCGCGTGCTAGCTGTTCTAGGTGGGAGTCCATGGTTTGCATGCCCTCTTTTTGCCCTAGTTGGATATCAGAGATGATCGAGTTTAGTTGGTTTTTGATGATTTTGGTTTTGATACCTTGGTTAACGTTCATGATTTCTACGACCGCTACTCGTCCGCCGCCGCCTTTTGCTTTGTGGCTGTCGGAGGTGCGCACGAGGTTCTGACATACTACCGCCTGTAGGGAGGCGGCAAGCTGGGTGCGGATTTGGTCTTGCTGGTCTGCGGGGAAAACATCCACGATACGGGAAATCGTTTCTGGGGCGGAGTTGGTGTGGAGCGTACCAAAAACAAGGTGACCTGTTTCAGCCATGGTAACTGCTAGGGAAATGGTCTCGTAATCTCGCATTTCACCAACGAGAACATAGTTGGGTGCTTCACGGAGAGCCGCTTTCAGTGCGTTCGGGAAGGACATTGTATCGGTGCCTACTTCACGCTGGTTCACAATACAGTTCTGGTGACTGTGGACAAACTCAATGGGGTCTTCAATAGTGAGGATGTGCCCGTGCTGGGTTCGGTTGATTTGGTCAAGGATTGCTGCGAGGGTAGTGGATTTGCCTGAACCGGTGGGGCCGGTAACGAGGACGAGACCCCGAGGCAGTTTAGCGTAATTATTGATGGAGTTCGGCAGTCCCAGTGCTTCGATGGGTTTAATTTCGAAGGGGATGGCTCGCATAACTGAAGCTACGGCACCCTTGGAGCGGAAAACATTGACACGGAATCGGGAAAGGCCGGGGATGGTGTAGGAAGTATCTAGTTCCTTGGTTTCTTCAAAGGTCTGTCGCTGCTTATCGGAGAGGATGGAATAGATAACCCGTTCAACCATTTTGTCGGTGAGTTTGCTGAAACCGGGCACTGGTTCCATTTGGCCGTGTACTTCTGCTTTGGGTGCGGAGAAGGCGGAAATGAAGAGATCGGAGCCTCCTTCTCTAATCATCCACTGGAGCATTTCATCGATGCTGGGAATCTCATCGCTGGCGTGGTGTTCAGTGGTTTCTACTTCTAGCGGCTCTTCGGGTGGGCGAACGGGTGCGAACTCGGGGCGTGTGACAGCTACGGGTTCGCGGCGTGGTGTTGTATTCGGCAGGGGGCTTCTGACGGGTGGTTTGCTGAGCGGTGTTCGTGTCCCTGCGTTAGGGCGGGGAATACCTCCACCCGGGCGGGAACCGCCAAGGTTTGCGAGGACATTCATTAGTTCATCATTTGTTGAGGTCATTTTCTTCTTTCTTTTGGAGCAAGTATTTATCTAATCGGTAAAATTAGATGACGGCCTTGAGAACTTCCTGAATGGTGGTAACGCCGTTGAGAACTTTGCTGTAACCATCTTCAATCATTTTACTCATACCGCCGGCACGAGCGGCGGCTTCAATTTCCTGAGACTGTGCGTTTCGGGAGATGAGGGTACGGATTTCATCATCCACGAGAAGGATTTCGTGGGCTGCTGTACGTCCTCGGAAACCAATAAAAGCACATTCCTTACATCCACCATCACGGGGAGCGTAGAGGGCTGGGAGCGGCTCTCCTTCTTTCCACGGGAACTCAGCGGCGATGAGTTCTGAGGGTGTGGGAGTGTAGGGAACCTTACACTTGCATAGCCGGCGGACAAGACGCTGGGCAACGATTGCGGTGAGCGTGGAAGCGGTGATATGTGACTGTACTCCAAGGTCTGCGAGACGTGCTGGTGCTTCGGCAGCTGAGTTGGTGTGCAGTGTGGAGAGGACAAGGTGACCGGTCATACCAGCTTGGAGGGCAATGCTGGCGGTTTCCAAGTCACGGATCTCACCGACGAGGATGTTGTCAGGGGCGGCACGCATGAATGCCCTGATAGCTTCGGGGTAATTCCAGCCTGCCTTGACGTTAATCTGTGACTGCTTGACGTTATCTACCCGGTACTCAATGGGGTCTTCAATGGTGTAGGTGTTCTTTTCCGGGCTGGCGATGACATTAAGCCCTGAATAGAGGGTAACTGACTTACCTGAACCGGTAGGTCCGGTAACGATAACCATACCGTATGGCTTGCGGATAGCGGAGAGGAACCGGTTGAGGTTGTTCTCGCTGAATCCAAGGTCTTCGAGGCGGAGGTTAGCCTGCGAGTTGTCAAGAATACGCATAGTGATGTTCTCACCGTCTTGGATGGGGAAAACGTTAACACGGAGGTCAATTTTGTTTCCAAGGTGGTTCACGTTGAGGCGACCATCCTGTGCTTTCTTCTTGATGGAGATATCAAGGTCAGCAAGGATTTTGATGACGGAAATGATTTCATCTGCCATGTTTCGAGGTGCTTCGGCCTTTTTGTGCCATACACTGTCAATACGGTAGCGAACTACAAGGCTTTTCTCCTGTGATTCAAAGATGATATCGGAGGCACGGTCAATAATGGCCTGTAGGATGGTTAGACGGACGAACTTTTCAACATCTGATTCATCGGATACGAAGTCATCTTCGCTGATATCATCAACACTGGTTCCATCACCTTCTTCTTCAGCTGCACTCTGCGTGATTTTACGCAGTTCCTCATCAGCACGGTAAACGTCCTTAATGGCATTCGCAATCTGATCTGTGGGGGATACTACGAATTCTACGTTGGAGTACTTGGTGGTTCTGCGAAGCATGTCGTTGAGGTCAAGGTTACGGGCATGGTTTAGCCCGACCGCTACAACAAGTTTGTTTCCTTCTTCACGGATGGGTACGATGACGTATTTACGTGCCATTTCATCACTGAATGCGCTGGCGAGATTCGGGTCAATATCGTAATTGGACAAATCTTGGAAAGGTGTGCGAAGAGTTTCAGCGATGTATTTAGTAAGCTGAATGGGTGTGATAATTTTCCGCTGAACTAGGATGTTTGCGGCGGAAGTGCCTTTGGAATTACCTTCGCTGATAGCATTACGAGCTTGGTCAGCGGTGATGATACCTTCACGAATAAGTATGTCAATGACACCTTCAATTCGGCCGGCACCATTAGTGAGGTTGTTCATAAAATTGGTCTCCATTTTTAAAGCAAGTGATAGGTTGCTACTACTATCGGCGGGAAACTGATATTTAAGCATATAAAGTAAGGCCACCCTAATGATGGGTGGCCTTACTTTATAGTAGTCCGTTTTGTTTCAATGCCCGTTTCAGTTCATGCGGATTATCTGAGTATTCCATGGAACGTTCAGCGGAAAGAATTTCATCCGCAACCATGTTTTCCAAAGCTTTGTTGAAGGTTTGCATCTTCTCAAAATTGGACTCTTCCATGATGTGATTCAAGTCGTGGGTTTTGTCAGGATCACGGATAGCGTCAGCTACACGTCCGCTTTGAACAAGGACTTCACAAAGAGGTTTCGTCTGCCCTTCCTCACTGACAATAAGCCGCTGACTAATAATAGAACGGAGAGTACTGGACAACAAATTACGAATCTGCTGTTGCTCATCCTGCGGGTAGAAGTCTAGAATACGCCCTACGGTATCCATAGCGTTAATAGAGTGGAGGGTGGAGAGCACAAGGTGGCCTGATTCGGAAGCACTGATAGCAGTGGAAACAGTTTCAGCGTCACGCATCTCACCAATGAGGATAACATCTGGACGCTGACGCATAGCGCCCTTCAACGCGGAAGAGAAGTTCTTCGTATCAGCGTATAGTTCCCGTTGGGATACGGAAGAGCGTTTATTTGGGTGCACAATTTCAATGGGGTCTTCAATTGTGATAATTTTCGCCGCCCGAGTTGCGTTAATCCGGTCAATGATTCCTGCCAAGGTCATAGTCTTACCGGAACCGGTAGCACCTGTAACCAAGATAAGTCCGGTACGCTCACGGTCAGCAATTTCTGTAATAACTTCGGGAAGTCCCAAAGTGGTAATGTCTTTTGGTGTCCCCGCTACAAGTCGGGCTACCATTTCATATGCTCCCTGAGCAACAAAAACATTAACGCGAAAACGGCCAATGTTTTCAAGATTCACAGCATAATCGTAATCACGTTCTCGGATAAACTCTTCTTGCTGTTCTGGGGTCATGGAACTAAGGATGAGTTCATTACAATCACTGGGGGTAAGGATTTCACCCTTGATTTTCTTGAATTCATTCTTAATACGAAGAATAGGTAACGAGTTGGGGGTCAAGTAAATATCCGATGCTCCATTTTTAGCGGCAGCGGCAAAGATATTCTCAATAGTAAAAGCGGTGGTCAATTATTGCCTTTCAATTATCCAGCGGGAACTTCGGCTACATCTACATTTACATCTACTGGCTGGTTTCCCTCAGCAGGAGCACCTTCTGCGGGTGGGACGATTTCGTTGTAAATGTATGTCTTACCTGAGATGGTCAAGTTGTAAGAGCCATTCTCATTACCCGCTTTACCAATGGAATAGGCGGAAATGAGCATGTTACGCTTATCGGTACTCTTAAGGTTTTCAGAGAACTTGATAAGTTCATCCAAGGAACCCTCAGCGGAGAGGGTAATTGTCATTTCCGCAAGAGTGGAAGTGCTAGCGGCATCCGGGGAAGCGGCAGCTGCTTCACCCTCAGCAGGGGCAGGAGCTGCAGCAGTGGCATCAGCAGTACCAGTGGCAAGGACGGGAATACCGGTTGTCAAGTCAGTGATACCGCTAATAGATAGCCCAGCGTCAGTAGCCGCCCGAGTAATATCTTCTACCAACTCGGGAGTATTAGCGGAAGATGGGAAGGCCCGAGCACTTTCAGCATCAAGCTTAATAACGTCGTTGATGGTATCCTTCACCGTCTGTAAAGAGCTAAGCTTTGCTTCGGCATCGGATCGCTCCGATTCTGCGACAGAGTACTCCTGAGCAAATGTCTGAGTTGAAGTGAAAAGAGGATACGCTATAAGCATCGCCCCAGCAGCAACGATAAGAAAAAGTGCGAGGAAGCTAATCGTCTTTACACCTTTGATTGTTTTAAAATCCATTGTATTACTGGCCTTCCGGAGCAGGTGCGACCTCAGCGGGGTTATCTGCTAGATTATCGAGGGGGGATGAGTATGATTCAAAGCTCTTTGTATAGAACTTTTCAGTAAATGATACGGAACCGGTAACCAATGGTTCGGCTTCACCGGTAGCGGCAAGAGCACTTGGGATGTAAGGATTGACAAACCCTAATTCAGTGTTTGTAAGACCACCGAACAGCTTCGTCATGGACCCGTCACCTTCCAATTCGAAGGTTAGACACCCAATGCCCTGAGCAGGTTTGAACGGGTCAGGGTTTACACAGGTGCCACCGCCGTCACTGTTGAGGGTTACGTTGATGCTGGAAATATTATATCCTGCTCCTCTTGCTACATTCATAAATTCAGAACTAATTTCACCCGGGTTGATATCACTGGTCATCGCGGCAGAAATTTCCTGCCGTTTGGCTTCAATTTGACCGGCATAATTGGCGTATGGCTGGAGTGTGGAAGATTGAGCCTGCAGATCGGAGGTCTGTGCCTGTACTTCCGCAATACGCTTCTCGTTGGATTGCTCCAACATAAAGGACGTTCCCCAAAGAAGACCGAAGAAACCAAGTGTCGCAGCACCAATCAGCAAGAATTTCCGAAGCAGGTCTTCGGCGGCATAAACTTCTTTGATGCGTTCAGGTAGAAGGTTTACCTCTGGTAGTGCTGGAATGAAATCAGCACCAGCATTTTCATCAATAATTTCTTCTTCAACGGGCTTCTTCTTTTTCTTGAACAAAGCCATAATTGTTGCAAGGTCAATATCCTGTTTTAGCAGGTTGACTTTTTCGTCTGCCACGGGGGCACCCTTCTTATTAGTCATTTATCTGTCCCCCATGACCGAGAACGGCTCCAACAGCGAGGGTATATTCATGCTCACGCTCCAAGAACTTATCCGCGATGGAAGATTTGATCATCTTTTTCTCGGAGAGAATGGAGATAGGATTTGAAAGAATTGTCCTGTTAGCACCGATTTCATGGGTTAATCGGCGGATAATTTGGTCAAACGCAGCTGTACCACCGGAAACATAGACGGTACCGATGTCATCACCTAAACCTAATTGGTTCTGTTCAATGAAGTAGATGATTGTCCGGTTTATGTTGCTGATAATCGCTGAAATCTCATCGGTAACCACATCAAAAGCATCAAGCTGGTCCTGCGTGTACTGAGGGGTTTCTTCGGGCGCTTCATCATCAGCGAAAATACTGTTCGCCCCCGGTGCTCGCTTCACAAGGTTTGGCTTCATGGAAACGGTTTCGAGCTTCAATTTATTAGCGTAAGCGTAATCAATATCCAACTCACGGGCAATAGCATCAGTGATGGTATTGCCACCAATATCTGTAATACGCATATATACTGGCTGATCTAGACTGGAAATAACGATAGTGGTCATATCTCCACCTACGTTGATGTGGATATCAATGGAATCATCCCGAAGTTCTTGGATGCCTTCCAGTGATTCGGCTCGGATAAGTGCCAAGGGCGCAATATCAACGGAAAGCGGACGAAGGTCAGCAGAATCCAAAGCGGTTACAAGGGAGTCAATAGAGACTCGTTTTGAACCTGCCAAGAAGATGTCCCTCATGGGAACTACACGGTACCCTTCCACGCGGGAAGTATCAGCCTCCTGAACGGTATATTTACGGATTGTGTGGTAACTCAGGTAGAAGTCATCTACATTAAATACTTCGACCTTCTTGAGTTTGAAGGGAAGCGTTTTATCGAAATCGATTTCGTCACTGACGGAAGTAAGTTTAGCAATGTTGTTCTCACTGTTGATTACAATGCGAACATCCTTGGCGGTAAATTTCCCCTGCTTCCACAAAGATTTCAGTGCCCGTGCGAACTCTGGGATATCCTTGATTTCTCCGCTTTCGACAATTCCATCATCTAACGCCAGAGAAGCGATACCAATGATCTGAGGCTTACCGCCGCTCATCGTGGCTTCTACCCCACGAATACGGGTACTGCCGATGTCAAGACCGACGAAGGTTTTTTGTTTTTTGGGCATTGAAATCCATCCATATACGCTGAAAATACTGACTAGTATATCGGCAATAGGAGGGCACCCATATTATGAGCGCCCTCCTATTGCTTTTCGGTTTTTGTTAGATATATTCTTCCAGAATGTTGCCGGCGATCTCAGCAATATCCGAACGCTCTGATTTATTTAGGGAAATATGAGCAAATGTGTCGTAACCCTTCAACTTATCCACCACGGAGATAACGCCATCATTGTAACCGATGTTTGCGTTATCTTTCTGAGTGGCATCCCAGAGGAAAACAATCTTTGAACCCTTACCTACGCGGGAGAGAATGGTAAGCAGTACAGCAGGGGAGAAGTTCTGTGCCTCATCGACAATAGTGAAGGAATTATGGAAGGTCTGACCACGCAGGAAGGTGGCGGGGATAACTTCCAAGGTATCTTCATCTTGCATAAGGCGGATTGTCTCAGAGGGCACTAGTCCTTCAAGGCTCTGGTAGACAGCCTTTGTCCATGGGGCCATCTTCTCCTCTTCGGTCCCGGGCATGTATCCCAAATCCTGATCCCCGACTGCATAAATCGGGCGGATAACCCGAACTTTGTTGTACTTATGCTTGTTCTTCGGAGCGTCCTGAGTCACCTGATGAATGGCAGCGGCGATAGCAAGAAGGCTCTTACCCGTGCCGGCACGCCCACCAAGTGAAATAATCTTTTTGGTGTCATCAAACAGATAATTCATCGCAAATTTCTGTTCGATGTTGATACCTTGTACTACCTTCAATGCAACATGATCCATTTTTGCTTTGAACATTTTCCCGTCTTCAAACAGGATGGGGGCAGAGTGATTCGGGTTGTACATGGATCGGACCATAAACGCATGGTTGTTAGCACCGTCAGCGGCCCGAAGAACTGCATCCGGTGCTTTTACGCCTCCGCGAGTGGAATAAACCTCGTCAATGAGACTTCCCTCAACTTCAACCGTTTTAATACCGGCATAGAGGTTCCCCTTGAACCAGTAAGGTTCAATGCGCATGGGAAAAGCAGTATCAGCTTTGATGCGGAGAGGAAGATCATTGGTGAGGAGAATTACTTCACGGTACTCTTCACCGTTCTTCTTCTTCGCCATCTCATCAAGGTAAAGGTTATTCGCTACAATCAAGACCCGCATATCATTGGAATTGTCCTTGGCGAACTGTTCAGGCAAAGTGCTATTATCGCGGTGATTCATTTCAATTCGCAGAGTACCGTTTTGAGGGTTAACAACTACACCCTTTTTCAGGCGGTGCTTACGATCATCCTCGTCATCATCATTGTCGTTGTTTCGAAGCTTTTCCAATTCCCGTAAAGCATAGCGAGCCATTGCCCCGACCATACCTTCTTCATTACGCTTCTTTTCTAGTTCTTCTACGACAACAAATGGTAGAACCACTTCGTTATCCTCAAAGGAAGTGAAAGCCTGCTTGCCAGCAGACAGGATAACGTTTGTGTCCAACACATAGATTTTCTTTGACAAGGTAAGGAACCTCTTTCGCTTATAGGGTTATTACTTTACTAGGAGAAAACCCCTAGGTTTATGGTCCTACTGGTAAATCTATCGGGGTATGGGATGAAATCTTATGGACTTCATCTTATAAGATGCTCTACAACAAATTTCATGAGTTGTTTTATTTACTGAAAGAGTTACATTGATGATTCCATCATGTATCACTATATGCTCCTATACCCCTTAACTTTGAATGAATTCATACACCTATTCTATCACAGCACCCTAGTTCAATTGAGGTACGCGGAAAACAGAAGGCGTATCTGACTAGGAGATATCAATGATACTTTCTGTTTTAAGCAGATCAATGACAAAGCTTTCTTCCATATATTCTAAGTAAATGGGAGAAAACGGTGCGTCATATATCTCCGGCTCAGCGGTCACATGGTAGAGCCATGAAAAGCTACCTTGCATAGATAGCAAACTGAGAATATTATCAACGCTTATGCTTCCTTCTACAATGACAAATTTTTCCAAATCTTCGCCATCAAGGATTACAGTTCCTTCACTATCCATAAGGCCCTGTGAAATAAGCGTGCCATCAGATACAGCTAAACGCAGAGTACGGGCTTCGGGGAAATTGGCTAGAAGACCCATACCAAGCTGAAAAACCATCATTTTGTTCTGTTCATCATGAATTTCAGAGGCTTTACGCATTAATTCATAGCTTTCATCCATAGATGATATGAGAACATCATCAACACGGTTGATCCTGTCCAGAATTTCCTTAGGGGTACGCTCCATCATTTTCCTTTCATAGTTGGTGTAAGAAGAAGCTTACCACAATTAGTCATTCGCCACGGTAAAAATAATCTTGTTGCGTATCTCAGCGCTATGCTGGAATTTTTTGTTCAACCGGTGAATTCTCCACACCGACCAAATAACCGCCAGAATGGTTAGAGCCAACTGTAAAAGGATAATTCCCACACCAGAGACAATGAAGCCGTATACTCCCGACCAGAGGGTGAAACGCATAGTATAGCCAATGAGTGCCGCCGGCGGGAGTAGCATTTCACCACGGATACCCGCTTTATAAGGATGCGGGTGCTTTACGGACTTATCCATAGCGGAACGTGACATCAGGAAAGACGTAGCTATAATCGCAAGGAAAATGCCACTCAAATCTTCCGTAGGAATTTTGTTGCCAATGATAGAAGGAATGGTCATCAAAGTGAAGAGGGTGATAATGACGAACACCTGAACCGCGTAGAATACTGGGACAATGGACCGATTCATAAAAGGTTTCGATGAAAGCCAAGTGAAACCTGTTCCAAGTGCTCCGAACACATTGGAACCCCATGAAAGGCAGACAATGAGTGGGATGATCAAAATGATGGTGGACATGATGGAAAGGGCTTCGTTGGCAAAGAAAATAATTGACCCACCAAACAGGGTCGCCATGAGAAGCGGCTTACGAATTTCTAGGTTACGCCACAACTGAACAAAGGCCACATTAGAAAGTTCTACTACCGGTAGAGCAGAAGGCTGACGGTTACGAAAACTTTTACTATCCTTCTGTTGCTTTGCGTAAGTTTCAGGCTGGGAAAGAGCAACTAAACAAATTTTGTAGCTGATGAAAAACAACAATACAAAAAGGATCGCAAGAATGGCAACCGCAAGAAGTTTTGTTGTCATATCAAAGCTGGTAAAACCTTGGATGATAGAAGAATAGGCTGTACCAATACCGAAAACAGTTTTCGCCTCATTTGGGTAGAAAAATACAGCGGCACCAATAATAAGCAAAGTGACAAGAAGGAAACCAATGCGTCGTTTCTCACCAAATTTACGATAGAGGTACTCAGCCACCCAGACAAAAAGAGTGGAAAGCATCACCAGTACAGGCCATGAAGCCCATGCGTAAAGCACACCGGGGATGCGTCCTCCATCCAATGTCAGCAGGGAGGCAACAGCTGTCAAAGTCATCAATTGAAGCAAAGCAATACTGGAAAAGAACTGGGTAATAAAACTATCCGTGAACCGATGCCGGGTGGAAGCTCTAACACTGGCAAGCTGGTGATTGGGAATAAGCGAGGTCGCGCTTGTTCCCGTAAAGGGCGCGATAATAACCGAAAGAATCGCCAACCCCAGAGTAGTAGAAACTAAGATGCCCAACTCGCCTCGGGTAAAGGATTGGAGATATGAGATAGCGAAAACTTTCGCCGCTTCGGCGTTCTCTCCTGTAGCCTGCGACATGATTTTGATTAGCTGACCAGTGTAGGAGACCGCTACAATCGAGGTGACGAGTAAGAGAATTCCCATGATAAGAGCAAATTTGCCCTTAGACTCACGGATAATCTTGAACCGTAAGTACATGAGGGAAAGTGAATCGTAAAAAGCATCCTTAATCATTGGTTGCCTTAGTGTCAATGGATTTGAGAAGGTTTGCGTAACGTTGCTTTCCAATTTCACCTTGAAGTTCAACAGCCGGCAGACGATCTACAATCTTTGCCTGACTCATAACAATGATTTCGTCTGTTGATTCGGTAAGTTCTTTTTGTAGGTGAGTGGAGACAATCACGGCGACCCCGGAATTCTTTGCCATGTCAATGACTTTTTGAACGGCTGATACTCCTTCCGGATCAACACCGTCAAACGGTTCATCTAGGATAAGGAGAGAGTGGGATGAGATAGCCGCAAGGATGACGCTTGCTCTGCGTGACATCCCATGAGAATACCCGGCTACGGCTTTGTCCAGCACATGACCAAGGTCAAAGATATCCACCATTTCCAAGGCTTGGGCCATCAAATCGGTGCGACGGTGGAAGGAAAGGGAGAGTCCAATATGCTCCCGCAGTGTAGCCTGTGGAATCAAGCCGCCAACGTCAGGGCAATACCCTGTCACAGACCGTGCGAGGTCCGCTGAGTGGTAATCATCCATGGAATGCCCAGCTATACGAACTGACCCGGAAGTGTGGCTTAGAACCCCACCTAGGACTTTCAGTGTGGAGGATTTCCCCGCACCGTTACTACCAAGGAACCCCACTGTTTCGCCGGGTTCAATATTAAAGGAAATCCCGTCTACAGCAATGGTTTTGTTGTAAACAACTTTGAGGTTCTCAACTTCTACGATGGGCATTAAACGACCTTTCTTGCGGTATGTACTCTATCGTCATTTGTCAATATACGTAGAAAATAAGAGTTTCTTGGACCTTTGATTTTATCATACAAAAAGATGATAGAATAGAGGTGGAATACAATCCGATATTACCAACAGAACATCGGCAACCTCCTACCAAAGGAAATACATATGTCCCTCCCACCCATTAGCCGCCCCTCGGGCGGGCTTCCTCCCCGTAATAACTCAGCTTTGCCTACAGGCCGCAGAGCGGTTCCTGCCCCTGAGCCGGCACAGGAAGAATCTACTTCCGAAGTTTTGGTTATTACCGTAGGTCCTGATACCGAAGACCCGACTAACCTCGCGGTTATCTTTGAAGGTGCTGGGTTTGATATTGAAAACGATAATATCATCCTTGACATCCTTGACCTTGCGGCCCGAACTTATGGCTATAAGTTGGTACAGGAAGAAGACGACGAATAGAGCTTAAATGGTTGAGGCCCTCACAATTGTGAGGGCCTCAACCATTTAAGCTACGGTAGTAAGTTCTGGTTCTTTTACGCCAGCGCTGTCCTTCTTGATCATTTTGACCAGAGCGGAAGGGGAAATCACGAGAACATTCTTGCCGATTCCCCGCTTATTACCCTTCAACTCAACTTTCAGTTCAAGTTTTGAGTTGTTCTTATCTATAACATTGACTATACATGGAATGACTTCTCCACGCGTTTTGCGCTTCTTGGATTTCTCCATGCTTTCTGCCAATTCAGCAGTTCGGTAAAGCGTGGAACTGAGATTGAAACGACCTGAGGCAACTGTACTACCTACCACAATACGTTGCTCTAAATGAACCGCATTGATATAATATGATTTCTTACCCACCTGAGCAATAAAGTCAATAGGATTCTCAGCGGAATCATGGATTTCAACATTATCCATCGAAGCTAAGAGTGCTTTAAGAGCGTCCTCGGACTTTTCTTTCTTCAACGCAGAGGGGATGTTTCCGTTCCGTTTCCGCAAGAAATCACGCCACAATACACAACGTGCCCCAAGAATAAGGAATGCTACTAGGATACCCGGCAGCACACTAGGCGTTTCAAGGATAGCCATGACAAGAGGGCCAACGATATCAAGGCCTAGGAAAGCGAGAAGAAGAGTAAGCCAGACCTTTCCAACCGAGTATCGTTGTGCGATTATGGTAATAATGGCAGTGCTTAAGGTGACAACAAAAACAGAGTAAATGTATGCTCCGTTTGGCATGGATGTTCCAACAAAGTTAGCATAAATCGTGAAGATCGGCCATAAGGTTGCAATCTGCATTAGGAGAATTACTCCAAGCAGTGTTTTAGAGGTGGTGGCCACGAAAAAGTGGAAAGCAACTGCTAGTCCTACCACAGCGATGCTCGGGATAAGAGGATTCCACCCAGCACTAAAGCTCATTGCAACCGTGATGCCAAGGAGAACGGCAAGGCTAATAAACCTGCTTGACCAGCGCGTGTTGTTGTACTTGGTTCTAAGTTTCTTCATAGTTTCCTGATTTCTGATTAAGCATAGTTATATTTTACCACGGGTCGTTTAGTACCAACCAACTGATTCCGAGTGTGCCCATGCTCCACAAGGTGTTTGATAACGTTCCTTGATGTAATTTAACCCCCACTTAATTTGAGTAGCAGGATTGGTCTTCCAGTCACTACCCATAGTTGCCATCTTGTTACCCGGTAATGACTGTGGAATACCGTAAGCACCACCCTCGGGAGTTCCGATACCTTGCGGGTTCTCGGCAAACTGGTTCCAGTTGGATTCCCGCTCCCAGAGTTTGACCAAACATGTAAATTCACTGTTAGACCACGTAGGGTAATTTTGCTTGATGAGACTTTGAGCCGTTTTCTGGTTTTCTGCGGCATTGGCACTGGATGGTAGTGGTGCATCACCGGACCCGGGCTTACCCTTGTATCCCCAAATTCCAGCGTTAGCAGCGTTTCCGGTTTGCTTATAGGAGGCCGTTTGTTCCCATCCAAAGCTGGGTGCGTTTTGTGTCATCCAGTCGTATTCTGGTGTGTTGAAAGATATGTTTAGTTTTACTGCTCGTGCCCAGCCGTATATGGACTTACCCTGTAGCTCCGCAGATCCCTGCTGGGATTTAGGAAGATAAGCAGTATAAACACCAAGGTTCCGGCCAAACTTAGCTTTGAAAGCATCGTTGAGTGCCGTGAGATCATCTGTGGCGATGTTCATAAGCTTGAAATCTCCACCTGTAAAGGGAATAACTTTCAATACTTCATCTGGGATCATACCATTTTCATAACCACCCCATGATCCAAAACCGTCGCCGCCGAGAGCACTCTCATCATTGGCACCTTCATTACACACGGTATCGCTTTCACCAGTAACACCGTTAGAGAAATCTCCTCCACCAAGGCCACCACTTGCTTCCTTAGCCCCCTTGGACTGTAGGAAGGAGAGTGGATCGATGGTATTACCTTCTGCTCCACCGCTCATGCCCGGCTCTGATTTAGCAGGTGAGTAATCCCCTACGGTAAGGACAAAGTGCAGGTGGGGTGCTGTACTCATACCCTCCATGCCTACACTGGCAACTTGCTGACCAGCTTTAACAACGTCACCTGTTTTGACAATAATGCTCGGACCTTGAACGTGACCATAGAGGCTAGTGTATTCTTTTCCGTTAATCTTATGCTTGATAGCAACGTGGCTACCGTACAAAGAATCACCTTTAAAAGCACCAGCAACAACACCATCAGCCATAGAAAGAACAGGCGTACCAAGTCCTTGACCAAAATCAAGCCCGTTATGATAACCGGGAGTTAGGACACCATTGACAATGAACGGAGGACGGTACCCCCAAGGTGAAGCGAGGTGCGGGGTTGGAACAGGATAAACAACGTTAGCGGAATCACTAGTAGGCCATGGAGTCCTAGCAGTACTCCATTGGTCACCCCAGCCACCTAAACCACCACTACCGGGGTCGCTATGCTCCTGATTTCCTGAACTGTTATTGCTTGTAGGAGATGCAGAGCAAACTTGGATATCGCCGTTTTTTAGGAACGGTGCAACCATGCCGAGAACACCCTGAATAATGAGCATGGTGGAAGCAATAACTATAACAAGAAAACTCGCTACTACTGTTACCCAACCGCCGGGTACTCTCTTTTTGACTTGATCATTTACTACAAGCGCAGTTTTCACAACCGCTACTGCTGCCATTGCGGGAACCCCTTAATAAATTTACTAAACTGTCTTATACTTCTCTATCGAATCAAAAATCGAGAAGTAATTAGCTTTTAGAAATTTCAAGGATTTTCCACGTTCCATTATCCTTTGTCATATCGACAATGATATTGGATGAGTTCTTAATGACACTGGACTTCTGACTAGCGTTTTCATCATAATTGTACTGGGTCCGCAACACGATACCAATAGAAACACGATAACGTGATTCATCACCACCCACTGCGGTAATATAATCCGTGCTACCAGCAGAAGCGATTTGAGCAGCACCATTATCATTAGCATAAGATGAAGCTGGTCGTAGATCTGGGGCAAGATCTATGACCCCTGACTTAGGTGCGATAAAGGGGGCGATGCGGGATTTACGTTCTTCCATGCTTTCATCGGGATTCCATTTGATAAATTCTTCAATAGCAGTAATAGCTGAACTTTGAACTTCTACAGTCTCTTCATCATTGAGGGAACCTTGACCATATTCTATGGATGGCATAGCAGATGGTGACGGACCACCAGTGGAAGTAGGTGAGGCATCAGGAGAAGCGGTGTCGGTAGGAACATCAGTAGGAGTATCAGTTGATTCTGGATTCTGAGGATTCGTCTGAGTTGTTTCCTCGGGCTTCGGCTCACTATTATTCTGATTAACTAATCCACTGAAAAAGAAAATGACAAAGCCGAGGAAAGCGACCGCTAAGGCAATCGCCCCGACTTTCTGCTTAGTGGTTAAATCCCTAAAACGTTCAATCATTGTTCTACTTTCTTTTTAGTATGTTCCGTTGGCTTTCCAATGGTTCAGCGCTTTGGTAGGAGTTCCATACTTATCGGTAATGTAATTGAGTGTAACGCTGATTTGAGCGTTAAGTGATCCAGAATATTCAGCCAAAGTGGAACCATATTTCTTGATCTCATCTTCGGTAAGCTTACCTATCCCGTACTCTCCATTATTATTATACGCTGTATCCCAATTACTACTTTGGCTTACAAGTTCGCTAACGGCAGCGTGCTCAGCTTCACTGTTCCATTTGTGCGTCATAGAATTAACGGCTATGTAGGTCTGGCGGGCAGAAGCAGAATTGGTATTAGCAGCTTGCTCACTATAAACCCACCGCCCCGGATTAGGAGAATCACCGTCCTCTTGATTTTCCACAGGGGTAATCCAACCATATTCTTTCCCGTGTTCTAGTAGCCAAACGTATGCTGGGTCTGTGAAATAATTTGGTTCAGAAACAAGTGGGATATACGCATTGGTTGCCTGCTCGAACTTGAACTCAATGCTCTTACCCCATCCAAAGAAAGATTTTCCAGCAATGGCAGAAGAACCGTTTTTGGATTGTTCTGCTAGGTCCTCGTACCCTTTAACGAGAGGGAGGTTTTCGCCAAATTTAGCGTGAAATACCTTATTGAGTTCTTCTAACTTGTTCGCGGCAACATTTTCAAGCCGAACATCTTTATTGAAAGTCATGGAACTTAGCTTTTCATCGGGGATGCTTCCATTTGTGTAGTTACCCCATGCAACATTAGTGTTGCTTGTAAGTTCCCCATAGGCGCAATCCAACGGTTTGAGAACGGGAGTGTCATCAAGCGCAGTGACATTATGCGCTTTCAACCACGGTTGAGGGTCAACGTGCTTTGAATCCTTACCCATAAAGCCATTTTCCCAAATCTCCAGATGTAGGTGGGGTCCAGTGGAAAGGCCAGTTGTCCCTTCCAAAGCAATTGGTTGGCCGGCAGTAACTTTGTCTCCGACTTTCACCATTTGTGAATTCTCGGTAAGGTGACCATAGACGCTATCAAAGATTTTACCGTCAAAATTATGACGGACAATAACCCACTGACCAAGATAATAGGTAGGTCCGGCAGCCATTACTGTACCACTGGCAATTGAATGAATAGTGGATTTATCTGGCCCAGCCATATCCATACCGGAATGAACTTCACGGGCACCCGTAATGGGGCTGATTCGCTCTCCGTAAGATGAAGTCCATGTATGCTCGCCGTCAGCCATCGGCCAAACAACTTTTTTCGCAACAACAGCTTCATTGAATTTTTGTTGGGAGAGTGTTGTAATACAAGTTTCGGAGTTATCTTCTGATAACGTTGCCACAGAAAAAGTGTCTCCCGCATATGCTGGGACGACACTTGTTAAGTTTATGGCAATAAGAGCGGAAATGGTTATTAGTGATTTTTTAGTGCGTGAAAAAGTCATGGAGAATTAAAGCCTCAGGTGTTTTGGGGTCAAGTTCAATTACACTATACACCTATCGGCTTTGGCCGTTTGTAAAAGCGTCTAGTAACTTATGTTTTCCCTCACAATAAAGGAGGCGGGAGTTTCCTCCCGCCTCCTTTATTTATTTAGCTATTTGGCGGCTCAATTCGCCGTGTTGGCTGTCGGGAGGGTTGTTCAACTCTCCGTTCCTGCCTAGAAGGAAGTTCCGTTGAACGGTATTTCTTCGGGATATGAGCCTGTTCTCTATTTAGTTGGCGTTTTTCTTTGATATTGTTGGAGCGAATCTCCCAAACCTTTGCCTCTACCTGAGCGTGGAACAATGCGCGGGAAGCGGCATTGTCAATCTTGCGATCAACCGCACTTATCGCAGCAGACCCAGCCTTAGCGGATACATTTTTGGTTCCAACAACGGTTTTCTTCACATAACCCTTAGTGTACTGCTTGTCAGCGGCACCAGCCATGGAGCGAAGTTCTCGTGCCGCACCAGCACTAGCGGTACCAACACTCTTAATCGGAGCATCAACGAGTTGACGCTTCTTCTGTACGAGTTTAGCCTTGTTGATGTTACGCTTCTGGCGGGCAATGTGAGCAAGCCTTTCCTTCTCTTGGATAGACTTCAATGCCTGAGTAGAGGTAACCGGAGCACCGTTACTCTTCGCTTCAAGACGCTTCTTCTCCTGAGCAATAGCCTTATTCTGCTTCACTGCTGTAGCATGAGTTACGGCAGTTGGCTTCATTGGAGGCAACAGGCGGTCACGGTCAGTGATTCGCTTAGCTTCAAGGTCGGCACGCCGCTGAATTTCCTTAGGGCTGTTTTCCTTGATCCTAGCAATAGCCTGTGCGGAAGGTGACATATCGCTATCGATGGCGGCACCATCATTATTGTTTTCAATACGATAACCAGCACCACCCTCCATAACTTCACGTTCCTCAGCAGATAGTCGATCCATTGGAACAGCAACACCATTAGCATCTACGATACGGCCATCAGGTCCAGTGTAGTGTCCTGCTCCGCCAATCTGAGTAGCCTCTTCGGCTTCTTCAGCGTGGATACGGGCACCAGCACCACTAGCAGCATCCTTGTCAAGGTCAACAGCCTTGGTGTTGTTGGAATCAACACCCTTAGTACTGTTAGCGTCAATACCCTTAGCGTTAGGTTCCTTACGGGTACCTGCACCACCACCAAGACCAGCGGTTGCGTTAGGGGTTTCACCCTTCCGCTTGTTATCCAAGTTCTTAGGCTCAGCACCAGCGCCAGCGGCGTTCTCAGCCATGACTTCCTGAGCGGCGCGATCACGAGTGGTTGGAGGTGCTTTACGGGCACCAGCACCACTACCGTCACCGGTTCCGCCAGTCTTGCCACGGTTGTTCGCTCCCATCATCTTGCCAGCAAGGGCCATTTGTGCTGCACCCTTGATAACACTACGGCCAGCACTCTTAGCCTTGTCAGCACCCGGTAGGGTCTGAGGCTGAACGCCACCGTCGCCACCAAGGCTAATCTTGTTGAACATGTTGAGGATTTGGTCCTTGTAGGAGATACCACCGATGGATACAGCAATTACGAGGATCATGGAGAACAGCCAAGGCATTGCGGCATTAGCGGACAGAATGACAGCGTAGAAGACAAGCATCACAGCGAGAAGCATTGACAGGACAATTCGCTTCATGGCAAGACCTAGAATTGTTTCTACCCAACCTAGGGCGATACGACGACCGAAGCCGGGGTGAACACCGATGAGGAAGAATAGCGGAGAAACGAGGGTAAGGATAATCAAACCAACGTCAAGTACGATGATTGACATGGAAACAATGACAACCATAATACCCGCACCCAGAGCGGCAACAAAACCAATTGTTGATGTCGCAATACGATTCATGGAGTCATCACCCTTGTAAACCTTATTGTAACTTTCAGTATGAAGCTGAGTCAAGGCAACGCTGACAAGGTTATTCTGCTGTTGCTGTTCCTTATCAGCACTAATACCCGGGTAAGCAATCTTGTTATCAAGATGGTAAAGTGCCCAAGACTGAGCGGAATCAGGAGCCGCACGGCCAGCAGAGCCAAGCTTAACAAGACCAATACCAGTTCCACCAACAGGATCCTGCCCACCAACTTTCTGAGCACCCTCGCTGAAGCCCTTCTTAGCGATATGATTAGCGTCAATCTCGGATGGTGAGTCACCAAATTCGCCAATCACCCATGGAGTGTACATGAAGGAATACCACATAGTACACTGCATCTGACGAACAATTTTACGGGTTTGGGCATTCTCGTTAGGGATATATTTACTGGTTTTGCCAACGGGAAGATCATCTGGTACATCTCCGCCTTCATCAACCTTACAAATATCACCTGCACCATTACTGGTAGTGGTTGTTACAGCAGTCATACCTGCTTCGGATACTTGTGAAACGACGTTGTTGATTCCCTTAGGAAGCCACATAGGGTTTGTCATCAAAGCAACAGAAGCAACAGCGGCAAGAATCATCCAGACGGCACCTTGTG